>ERZ860023.207-NODE-207-length-39903-cov-1.924864_pt1 | contig 39903 bp, 25 predicted proteins | sample MGYA00509983_ERZ860023 | MGnify/ENA primary metagenome ERZ860023 (study PRJEB30046, sample SAMN00715180) | human gut metagenome | study: EMG produced TPA metagenomics assembly of the A metagenome-wide association study of gut microbiota in type 2...
GGGTAGGATACCCTGCCGCTTCCGCCGGTCTGCAAGTAGGTGACAGCATCACCCACTTGGATGGAAAGTCAATAGCCTACTACGACTTCAAAGAAGAGATGCTGAAGCGCAAGAAAGCCAATGCATCCCATGAGGTAACCTTGACATACGTCCGTAACGGTGTGACAGACACCTTGAGCATGATGACCAATGCCGACTATGAAATAGGCGTAGCAGCACGTACGGCAACCGACAAACTGCTGCCCGTTGTCCGCAAGGAATACAGTTTCCTTTCCTCTTTCCCTGCCGGCGTATCTTTGGGGGTAAAGACTCTGAAAGGCTACGTAGGCCAGATGAAATATCTTTTCTCCAAGGAAGGAGCCAAGCAACTCGGAGGTTTCGGAACCATCGGCAGTATTTTCCCCGCCACGTGGGACTGGCACCAGTTCTGGTACATGACGGCATTCCTCTCCATCATCCTTGCCTTTATGAATATTCTGCCCATCCCTGCACTGGACGGTGGACACGTGTTATTCCTCATTTACGAAATATTGCACGCCGCAAGCCCAGCGACAAGTTTATGGAACGTGCGCAGATGGTGGGCATGTTCCTCTTGTTCGGTTTGCTGATTTGGGCAAACTTCAATGATATACTGAGGTATTTCTTTTAAAGAACAAGACATAAAAAAACGCATCATCCATTCGCGGTAGAACGGATGATGCGTTTGCATCAAACAGATGATGTATTCGGGGCAAGCAGACGATGCGTTTGAACCAAACACATCATCTGTTTTTTTTGTGTCTTATACCAAATGGCCGATCCACTCTTCGCGGTCGCCCGGAAGCAGGTCTATTACCGGAACTTCAACCATTGTATAGCAACCAGGCTGCTGACGCATAGCGGCACGCGCCACACATACCAGCACTTGTGCCGTGAGGGCAGGATTGTTGATACGCATGTTGAACTCAAATAGCTGGTTCTGCGTCTTGCCAGACACACCTTTACGGGTCAGGTTTACCCCATGACCCATATCGAGCAGTGCATCCACACTCGGAACCAATTTTACATGTGTTTCGTCATTCACAAAGTACGGGTCGGCTTTGATGGCTGCAGTCACCTTGTCAAATTCGTAGCCATCCTTCAACTCGATGTACACCATACGACGGTGAATGCCGGTTCCTGTAGGAATAGTCATGGAAAGGGCGGCTTTCACACCTTCGATGGCCTTTACAGCCACGGTATGTCCCATGCTCATGCCCGGACCAAAATTAGTATAGGTAATGCCTTTCGGAGCAATGGCTTCCAGCATGGTGCGGACAATGGAGTCACTACCCGGGTCCGAGCCGGCAGAAATGATGGATACCGTATTATGCTTTTTAGCCTCTGCATCCAGTGTGCGGCGCAAGGCAGTGATACCCGTATGGATATCGAAACTGTCCACAGTATGAATGCCTAAAGCAAGGATCTCCTTTGCATACTCTTCCACTTTGCGGGTAGGCGTACAAAGGATAGCAACATCCACGTCTTTCAGTTCCTTGATATTCTTCACAACGGGATATGCACCCAGTTCCGCAGGACAGTTTTCAGCTCCGGCACGGCGCACTACACCGGCAATTTCGAAATCGGGAGCTGCTTGCAGGGCTTCGAACACATAGTGCCCGATATTGCCATAGCCAACAATGGCTGCTCTTACTTTTTTCATTCTTTTTATGAGTTTATTTATCAGTTTTCTACTTTATCGGCGCAAAAGTAAGCATTTTAATTTATTATACCGGCAGAACTCACTGCTGTTTTACACAGTTTTTTCTTTTTTTAGTGAGTGAAAGTCCAATAATAATTCATACATTCGCAGATGATATGTACGCAAGGCACATTTGGGGCCAACAAGCAAAAGAATTATGATAGAATACATCAGAGGCGGAATTGCCGAACTAAGTCCGGCAACCGCAATAATAGACTGCAACGGACTGGGATACGGCGTCAATATTTCATTGAATACGTATGCCGCCATCCAGGGCAAGAAAGAATGCAAACTATATATATACGAAGCTATCCGTGAAGACGCCTATGTCCTCTACGGGTTCGCTGACAAGCAGGAACGCGAACTATTCCTGTTGCTCATCTCCGTTTCAGGCATCGGCGGAAATACAGCTCGCATGATTCTCTCGGCACTCTCGCCATCCGAACTGATAAATGTCATCAGCACGGAAAACGCCACTCTACTGAAAACAGTCAAGGGTATCGGGCTGAAAACAGCCCAACGGATAATTGTGGATTTAAAAGACAAAATCAAGACCGGCAGCGTTGTAGCCGGCAACGCAGGGACCATAGGTACACTGGTATCGGCAGCCAACGCACAAGTACAAGAAGAAGCCGTAGCCGCCCTTACCATGCTGGGCTTTGCACAAGCCCCCTCACAAAAAGTAGTGCTTGCCATTTTGAAGGAAGAACCAAGCGCACCGGTGGAACAAGTCATCAAATTGGCATTAAAAAGACTATAATATTTATCTAAAACAAACAAATCATGACAACAATCAACATGCAATATTGGTTGGGGGCCAATGAACGCACCCACGTACTGCCAACGGACAAATGGTACCTCGACTTTGCCACAAGCATCCTGCCCCTCGTCAAGACCTCTCCCTTGTTCAACAAGGAAGACCTGCGTACCCAAATTGACGCAGCCATCTCCCTCGGCATGTACTTTCAAGATGCCATTGCCCAAAGCGGAGGCTGGAAACTTTTCTCCGAAGCCTTTCAAGGAGTATACGGAACTTACCTGCCGTTCTATCCACTGGGTGACAATTATACGCCCGATGAAATAAATCAGGAAGACATTGCATTCGTACTGTGGACATTGAAATCACAATTTAGTATTTTTGACAAGGAATACACCTTGTTCAGTCCTTATGACAAAGACCTGCTTGCATTAAGCCAAAGCGCCTATGAACTGATGGATGCACGTTTCGAAGAAGCTCCCATCAGCAAGGGAGAATCTTCCTTCCTTTGGGTAATGGGACTTGATTTACTGGATATACCCATTACTCCGCTGCCGGAAGTCACTCCGGAAACCAAACTGAGCAAAGATGCCGCCCACTGTCTGGAATACAGCCAGGGGAAACCGCTGCTATACTTCACCGATTACAAGGAGCTTTGCACTTTCTTTGTCAATGTCTTGGGATGGGAAAACAAACGGTCCGCATTATTGCCCGACCTGGAATACAAAAAAGAGTTCGTGATTTATGCCAACGCCAAAGGTATGCTCGTAGCCCACAACGTGGCCGCCTATTTCTGTGAAGAACATAACCCGATGTACGATGCCAAACGCGCTGCTGCAGAGGGTTACAAGATGTTCTGCCAACCTGGAGAGTGTCCGTTCGACCTGCTGAAATACGGAATGACCAAAGGAATTCTACCCGATGTGGAACTTCCCTTCCTGAAAGGAAAAGAAACACTGCATCAATATTGGGACTTTATAGCCCGCTACTACTTATGTGAATATTATGAAGGCGAGTAACCATTCCGGCATAAAGCCCAAACGAAGCAACAAGGCCAAGCCAACCGGAAAACGGATTGGTAAATCCAAACCTTCGAAAGCGAATAATCAGCTTAACAGAAGGGTGAAATAATGGAAAATGGATAATGGAAAAACAAACAGTGCAGCGTATTTATTGAAACCGCATGGCAATTTTCCATTATCCATTATCAATTTTCAAAGTTCCACAATCTCTTCCTTACACAACGTCAGTTTCTCCACTCCTTCCGCTGTTATAACCCAAGAGTTTTCGATACCAACGGGACCAATGCCCGGCAAAACAATTTTCGGCTCCAATGCAAAGACCATACCCGGCTCCAACTCCTGCTTCATACGCGGAGCCAATACCGGCATTTCATTGATTTCCAAACCGATGCCATGACCGATAAACTTGGCCTTTTGAGTGGCTCCCATAAAGTTGTCGGCAAAGCCCGCTTTGGTGACAATATCGATAGCGAGATTGTAAAGGTCCTCACAAACAGCACCCGGTTTCGCTTTTTCTACAACAGCCTCTTGTATGTCCAGGCAAACCTGATGGGCAACATATGCCTTTTCCGGCAACTTTCCGATAGAGAATACACGGCTCATGTCTCCCATATAGCCATAGAAGTACCCCCCATATCAACCATAAAGCTCTGGCCGGGTTGCAACAGTGCACCGTTCACACTGATAGGCAGTGACGGGTCAAGTCCTTCGCCTCCCAGAGCAAAATCATAGGGGGCAGGCGCAGTGGCATTGTCTCCTGCCAGCAGACTTCCCATAAAAATCTCCATACTTTGTCGAAGGTACGGAAAATACCCAGACAACCTTCCAGACGCATCAGGCGCTCTATTTCGATGGATAATTGGCGGTCTGTCATTCCTGGTCTATAAACCGAGGGTATTTGTTCGTAAGCTTTAGCATGTGCAATGCCGGAACGACGGAACATCTCAATCTCTATTTCAGTCTTGACACTTCGGGCCTTCCGGATAAGTGCCGTACCACAAGGAAGCACCTCCGTTTCAGGGAAACACGCAGCCAAACGGTTATATTCCGTAAAAGACAACTCATCCCCCTCCAGCATCAACCTCGCAGGTATGGGCAAACCACATTCCTTTAGTAAGTCAGGCAGTTGTTCCGGTTTACGGATAGGACGAATATGTTCCCCTTCAATATTGTTAGGACGTTTGATGAATAAACGGGCGGGAGCATTCAACGGCAGATACAAGTAACCGCTGACGACACGTCCGTACGTATAGATTAAGTTTACATTGCAAGCGATAAGAGCGGCATCAATCTCTTGTTGAGCCATGAGAGAGCGTATTTTATCACGTCTCAGTTTCAATTCAGGTAGTAACATCTCTTTGTCATTTATGGTTTCTCGGATACAAAGATACAACTTTTTTAATTGAGAATAAAAAAAGTACTGCCCGATACCTTCACAGGCGTAGAGCAGCACAAACCACAAATACAAATACAACTAAACAAAGTTTCTCTCTTAGATAATTCCCTGACCCATCATGGCATGAGCCACCTTCATGAAGCCGGCGATATTCGCTCCCTTCACGTAGTTGATGTAGCCATCAGGTTCTGTCCCATATTTTACGCATTGAGCATGAATTCCGTGCATGATGGCGTGGAGTTTTTCATCCACTTCGGCTGCACTCCAGCTGAGGTGCATGGCGTTCTGCGACATTTCCAGTCCGCTGGTAGCCACACCACCTGCATTGACAGCCTTGCCCGGTGCATACATAATCTTATTTTCAATGAAAAGATCAATAGCTTCGGGCGTACATCCATATTGGAGATTTCTCCTACACATGTCACCTTGTTGTCAATGAGGTGTTGTGCATCTTCGCCGTTCAGCTCGTTCTGGGTAGCGCAAGGCAGAGCGATGTCCGCTTTCACTTCCCACGGGCGTTTGCCTGCCACGAAAGTAGAGCCGGGGAATTCGTCGGCATACGGTGCTACGATATCGTTGCCCGATGACCGGAGTTCCAGCATATAATCTATCTTTTCGCCACTGATACCGTTCGGGTCGTAAATGTAACCGTCGGGACCGGAGATGGTAACCACCTTGGCACCCAATTCGGTAGCCTTGGTAGCAGCACCCCAAGCCACATTTCCAAAACCGGAGATAGCCACGGTCTTGCCCTTGATGTCAATGCCTTTTGTCTGTAACATTTGGTTTACGAAATACAAGCCACCAAATCCTGTTGCTTCAGGACGAATCAGCGAACCGCCAAATTCCAATCCTTTACCGGTAAATGTGCCCGTAAATTCGCGAGTCAACTTCTTATACATACCGAACATATAGCCCACTTCGCGACCGCCTACACCGATATCACCGGCAGGAACATCCATATCCGGACCGAGGTGACGCCACAATTCCAGCATGAAGGCTTGACAGAAACGCATGATTTCAGCATCGCTCTTTCCGCGCGGAGAGAAGTCGGAACCACCCTTACCACCGCCCATAGGCAATGTAGTCAAAGCATTCTTGAAAGTCTGCTCAAATCCCAGGAATTTGAGGATAGAAAGATTTACGGAAGCATGGAAACGAATACCGCCTTTGTACGGGCCAATGGCATTGTTGAACTGCACACGATAACCAAGGTTCGTCTGAACTTCACCTTTATCATCCACCCACGTTACGCGGAAAGTAAAGATACGGTCAGGTTCAACCAGACGTTCTATAATTTTCGCTTTCTCGAACTCGGGATGTTGATTATAGATATCTTCGATGGAAAGAAGAACTTCCTTTACGGCTTGAAGATACTCAGACTCGCCGGGGTGCTTTGCCTCTAAAGAGGCCATGATACGTTCGATATTCATAATATTACGTTTTAAAGGTTATTACCTTGTTGACTTTACGCTATTCAAACAAAATGTCAATGAATAACACCGCAAATATAAGAAAACTTTTCAAAACAGCTAAATTTTACGGTTATATTTTGATTAAAGAATGATAAAATGTCAAATCCCCGGCATTCTCTATTCATACCTAAATGGTCTATTCTTTTCCTATTCTGTCAACAATTCGCCATAACGGCATAAATATAGAAAAATTATAATAAAGAAAATAAGAAATGACGAATAATTTACGAAAAAAGACACAATCCTCACGGACTATGCCTTTCCAATTGCTAACTTTAATTCTTAAATGCTTGTATTAAATCCGCAACATAATAATTACTATGTACGGACAAGCTTCATAATTTCTTCAATCCTTTTACCTCTTCTTTTGTTGCTTCTCGAACACTGATAGCCACCCCTCCACTACTTGCCAAAGGTTGACGCAGCACACTCTTTGACGTTACTATGCCACGACGGATGTCATAGCTCTGCGGATTATCTTTCCAGTCTGCATCCCGACCATCTGCATAAACGGTAACAATATATTTCCTTCCTTCGGGTAAGAAAGAGAAAGGAATAGTTGCCGTACGAGGATGTTCGTCGGTAATAGCACCTACATACCACTCTTGTTTTCCTTTGGCTTGACGAGCCACTGTGATATAATCACCCGGTTCGGCTTCCAAATACCAAGAATTGCTCCAATCCACCGCTACATCCTTAATAAATTGAAACGCATCGGGAAAACGGCGATAATTATCCGGCAGGTCTGCTGCCATCTGTAACGGAGAGGGCATCGTTACATATAGAGCCAATTGTTTTACCAATGTAGTACCCGCCTGACCTTTAGGTTTCGAACTATTATAATACGAAAGTTTTGTCTGGAAAATACCAGGAGTGTAATCCATCGGACCACCCTTCAACCGAGTAAACGGCAAGATACAAGTATGATCCGGATCATTGCCCCCCATAGATTCAAACTCACCACCACGGGCAGATTCTTGCGCTACCCAGTTGGGCCAGGTCCGACACAAGCCGGTGGGACGAACAGCCTCGTGACTATCTACCATAATCTTATAATCAGCAGCACGCTTCACCACATGTATATAATGATTGTTCATCCATTGTGAGGAATGATATTCACTACGGGGAATGATTGAGCCCACATATCCTGTCTTTACAGAATTATAGCCATTATCTACCATAAATTGAAAGGCTACATCCAGCTGCCGCTCATAATCGGCAGCATTAGCAGCCGTCTCATGATGCATGATAATCTTTACCCCCTTTGATTTGGCATAGGCATGTAGTACCGCAACATCAAAGTCCGGATAAGGTTTGTCAAAAAGGAACTGACGATCCTTACGATAGGATGCCCAATCTTCCCAACCTTCATTCCAACCCTCAACCAATACCGCATCAATACCATTCTCCGCCGCAAAGTCTATGTACTCTTTCACATGTTCAGTATTGGCCGGATGATGTCCATTAGGAGTTAACTTTGAATAGTCGGTTATGCCGGGTTTAGCCTTATAATAGTCGCTATATGCCCATGTACCTCCTCCACCAGTAAACATCTCCCACCAGACACCGATAAATTTCTGTGGCTTAATCCAAGAAGTATCTTCCAGCTTACAAGGTTCATTCAGATTAAGAATCAACTGAGAAGCAAGGATGCTACGTGCATCGTCACTAACCATAATTGTACGCCACGGGGTATGCAACGGTAATTGCAGATATCCTTTCTTTCCTAATTTATCGGGAGTAAGATGAGCAGAAAAGTTAAACTCTTTATCATCCACATTCAGCAACATGGCAGAATAATCTACCAAGGCAGCTTCATGAATATTGATATAAAGTCCTTCGGTAGTCTTTATCATAAGGGGTGTTTGTACTGTGAATGAAGTCGCTTTAGCTTCATATCCTTTTTTACGTAGATTACGTTCCATAGCTTCGCGCACTTCGGAAATGGCCGCAGTAGTATAGGCAAACTCATTCGTATCATAATCACCGGGAATGCAATAGAGTGTATGATTACCGGTCAGATTGAATTCAGTCAGTTCGTCTTTTACCGTCAGATAATTCATGGTTTTCTGCTCCGGCAACTCATAACGGAATCCGAGTCCATCGTCAAACAATCGAAAACGTACAATCATCGTACGGTCGTGCTTTGCCGGTTGTGAGAAAGTGACAGTAAGTTCATTGTAATGGTTACGGACTTTTTCATACTCTCCCCATACAGGCATCCAAGTTTCATCAAAAGTAGAATTTGTTGCATCAAGAATCCGGAAGCCATTTGACAAATCCGCTTCTTCCATAAGTATTCCCAAGGCAGAAGGTTCTACAACCGGCTCTCCTTTGTAATATAAGCTATAGACCGGCCCCCCCTCGGAATCAAGCACAACATTGAGTTTCAGATTCCCATTGGGAGATAACAATTCGTGTGCCATCGCCACACAAGCAATTCCCAGAAATACAACTGTTAATAATACATGTTTCATATACATCCGTTATTGTTGATATATAAAATATTGATAAGGCTCCATCGTCATTACTGTAGGCAACTCCACATCCACACCGGCAATCACATCGGTCATGGTCTTGCCAGCATGCTCCATAGGTACTTTCACTTGTACAGACTCATTGGCGGTATTCACCATGACCAACATGCCATGACTGCCTGCTGCCCGATAAAATGAAGCGACATCTCCGGTAGTATAAACTTCCAGTTCACCACCACGTACACTGCTCGTAGCTTTATAGGCTCTGATGATTTCTGCCATCTCTTGCGCAAAGACTTCATTGGACTTCAAGTCTATAACTCCGTAATTGAAAAAGTTAAGTGACCGCGGATAGGCTACTTCCTGCGAACTATAAATAAGAGGTATCCCCTCGAGCATAGTCGTTAATACAAAAGCAGACATGGCACCACGCTCACCGCCATAACATTCTATCGGTGATGCCTCACTTGCCTGGTCATGATTAGTAGAATAGCGTAACCGTAACGTACCCTTCGGCATTCCCTCCAATTCGGAAGTATTCATAGCATAAAGGTCAGTAAGTGAGCATTTACCGGCATAATAGTCTTTCAGTTTACTATGGAAGTTCCAGCCGTAGAGCAGATTGAAACCATTGTTCATTAAAGACGTTTTTCCGCCTTCGGCAAGCATCAGCAAATTATTGTCAAGTGTACGGAGCTCGGCGATTGCTTTCTTCCAGAAAGCATCTGGTACCCCCTCGGCATAATCACAACGGTATCCATCAATACCAATTTCTGTTACCCAATACTTCATGGCATCAATCATGGCTTGCTGCATGGTTTCGTTGTCAAAATTCAAGTCAGCAACATCCGCCCAAGGCTGTTCTTGAGGTTGTACCACATTGCCATTTGCATCCTGTGTATACCAATCCGGATGCTCAGTCACCCAAGCATTGTCCCACGAAGTATGGTTGGCAACCCAGTCAAGAATCACTTTCATTCCTTTGGCATGGGCAGCATCTACCAGTTCTTTCAAGTCTTTTTTTGTTCCGTAACGTGTATTCAGCTTTTTATAATCCTTTATACAATAAGGTGAATTCACACTTTTCAGTACTCCCGGCTCATTTACAGGCATCAGCCAAAGCACGGTAGTCCCCAGGCTTTGAATACGGTCAAGCTCTGCTTTGATGGCAGAGAACGCATTTTCTTCGGCAAAAATGCGGGGATTTGCCTCATAAATCACCATATCCGAAGCCATGTATTCTTCCTGTGGGACGGGAATCGGTTCCATGTCACTCTGACTATCACTACACCCCATACAAGAATGTAGCATCGTAAAGAGCAGTGTCGCAATTATTACTTTTTTCATATTTCTACTTTTTATCTATACTTATACTCATTGGCGGAACTGATATCTGCAAAAGGAGCATCCAAACTCTCCAGTAATGGGCATTGGCAGAAAAGATACTAAGCCTTAATACTAAAAATCCCGGAAGCCAATACTAAAAAACAAAAGAGCTAAGAGATAACTTCTTCCCAAGGCTTGGTTTTTCTATCCCAAGACTTGGGATAGAAAAACCAAGCCTTGGGACATATATCCGCAAGATTGAAAAGAGATATCCTATCCCCAATCTCATTCCACCAATAGGTCATTTAACATCTTCATTACTATACAAAACTCATTTCAAGAAATTATTCTGATTAGAAACAAAAGCCGCTTCAGATTCCGGTTCAGAGTCTCCGTCCGGATTGTTAGGGTCAATCTCCTCACCAGCTATGTCCGTAATACGGAAATAATAATCTCGATCAAGCGTCACTGCTGCGAGGTCAAATTGTGAGCCTCCATTGTTATTATTCATTATCAGATTGTAAGTCAATCCCTTATTTGCTTCACCTGTATCGTAATAATTATACGTGACACCTTTTATCTCAACACTACCGGTTGGTAATATTCCTGGCCAACTGCCAAAGAGTTCCGGTATATCATTTCCCCACGCGTATATGGTTGTTTCTGCCCATCCGGACTGGTCTTCAATAAAAATGGTATAACCATCATGGATGACCACTGCATCCGGATCTATTTCCGTCCAACCGCTTTCTGTGATTTCCAAATATATGTCACGGTCAAGAGTAAAGTTCTGTGGTCCATCAAATTGTGAACCTACTCCATTATCGTTAAATATCAAATTGTAAACCAATCCCTTATTTGCTTCACCTGTATCGAAGTATTTATAGGTAATTCCTTTTATCTCAACGCTACCAGTAGGTGAAATACCGGGCCAACCTCCAAAAAGTTCCGGCAAATCATTTCCCCACGCATAAAGTGACAGTACATCCCAACCTGTATTGTCCATCACGAACACAGCATAACCGTCATGGGTCACTTCACTTGGGTCTTCCGGCTCCTCAAAATAAGCATTCCAGCGGGTTACCGTTATATCAGTGCGAGTACCTACCTTAGCCGAAATTTGATGTAAAGCATCCTCATTCTGCAAAGTACGCTCTATACCTTGTGTCTTAGAAACGAAATAAAAGCCATCGGCAAGTGTCTTTCCATTAACAAAATCTTCCGGATAGAGGTATATGCCCCATTTAACATCATTGTTTGCAGCTTTCTCCATCTGCCACTTAAGGTCTCCGGAAGCAGCATCCTGACCTCCATTGAAATCGCCTGCAATATAAATTATTTCATCGGCACCAGTTCCTTGGGGCATAATCACCTCCAGCAAAATAGCATCGCTACGAAGTTCAAATTGCGGCAACTCATGGTCAAACACAATTTCCTCCTTGTCACAACTACTGATGAAAGCTACAAAAAGCAACAAAAGCCATAGCGGATTACATATATATTTTTTCATTGTTACTATTATTATAGGATGATTAATAATTAGGATTCTGTACCAGTCCCGGATTTACCATAAGGGCAGACTGGGGCAAGGGATACCACTCGTATTTGCGGTCACGTTTAGCCGGATAGCTTAAACCGTCGTCCGTGGCACGGCCAAAGAACCACCATTGCCCTTGCGTAAACTTATCGAAACGACGCAAGTCTGTACGACGACGCCGCCCCTCTCCCAAGAATTCAAGTCCCCATTCACTCAACATCCAATCCATATCAAAGGATGTAAAACCAGGACCGGGCTGTTCGAGAGCTGATTTATCTGTAAAATAGCGTGTTTTAACTCTATATACCAGCTCTTTAGCACCTTCTGTATCACCTGCACGCATTTTACATTCAGCAAGAGTATAGACCACTTCACTCAAACGGAATTCCACCTCATCGATGTTTTGGAAATCAATGCCTGCACTCTCCGGATAAACCGGATATCTTACCAAACGGACACCTGAATTCGTTTCACCCCAGCGAGGTGACATGACAGTCTCCAGATTACGTCCTAAATTAAGGAATGTACCCACTTGATCCACATAAACCAAATCCTGACCGTCACGGTCGGCATCTGCTTTCAAAGCCGCACCCTTACCATAGTTGGCTTTAATAGCCCCTTTCAAAAAAATGCCTTGATAGTTTCCTGTTGTTTCATTATACACATAGTTCTGCTTACGGATATCTTTATCGTGGAAACGTTCATAAACTGCTCCTAACTTATCACCGTAGTCGGTAAGAAAGCTCTTAGGATTGTCAGTACCACCATACGGCTGTACATTTCCAGAATTATCCCATGAAGGTGCCAAGCATACACAATTCCATCCGCTCTGGCTGTATGTACCTCCAAAGTAATCCCAACAATTGTAAGGCATGAAAGGCATGTTACGCATCCAACCGGTATTGACCTGACCGACTTCCATCGCCAATGCCATTACAACTTCCGGACATTCTACATTGTTTATCGAATAAATATCACGATAGTCATCGGTAATGCTGTAAGTACCATAATCGCCATTCAGAATTTTTTGGCAAAGAGTGGCACACTCATTATAACTGTTTTGTTTGATAAACACCTCAGAATTCAGCAACAAGCGCATCTTAATCATACGATTGGCAGCTTGGTTCATGCGGTTGCGAGTCTTTCCAGAACCATCTTCTTTCATAAGATCTGTAACTGACTCATCTAATTCCTGACTGATAAAATCGTAGATAATCTTGCACCCCTTATCAAAATCAGTATCTGCAGAACCAGGGATTTCCGCACCCGAAGAAATGTTCAAGGGAAGTGCTCCACCCCAAATCTCAAAGATATTGTAGTATGCCCAAGCACGCAGGGTACGTACTTCGGCAATATAACTATTCAAAGCATCCTCAGTCATGCGTATAGATGCGGGGCTGATTGCCTGCAAATCTGTAATAAGCGTATTGCAAAGCCCAATAGTGGTCCACGCATTCTCCCAAGTTTGGCGAATAATGGTTGATTCTGACGTCCAGGTATGTGAAGACAAAGCAAACTTCAATGCCTCATCCCATCCCCAAAGTCCACCGTTCCAACTGCGCCATGCCACCTGGTCGGCAGAAAACTCCTGCAAATACCAGAAGTATTCCAAATAACTATATGCAGCTTTCGAATAGATGGCTGCCACTGCCCCCTGAACACTCGTCTCATCTTGATAATAAATTCCGGCATCCACACGATCGAACACTTCCTCGTCCAAATTAGTACAAGAGAAAAGTGAACATGACATAATCATCGCCAATAACCAACGACATTTTATATATTTCATATCTTTCATATTTTTAATAATTTGTTTCTCATTTATTTGAAGCGAAGAGTCACACCTAAACTCAATTGAGTTGCTGTAGGATAAGCACTATTACTATCTACTCCCGGCTGGATACCATTCACGTCTATAATTGAAGGGTCATTACCAGAATATCCGGTCAAGGTAAACAGATTCTTGGCAGACAGATATATGCGCATATTATCCAGTAACTTACGGTTCTTAGGAGTAAAATTATATCCCAAGGTTACATTTTCCAGTTTTATGAAGCTACCATCCTCCAGGAAATAGGAAGATATTACTCCACCACCGGTACGGATATTCTTATCTTCCAGATACGCAGAGCGAAGAACATTATCTGTACCACATCCCTGAAGCCCCATACCATATTTACGCATATTGAATACATCAAAACCGAATGTACCGCGGAAGAATACACTCAAATCAAAATTTCTCCAAGTCAGGTTGTTACTCCAAGACAAGAAGTGCTTGGGAGCACCATTGCCAATATAACGTTTATACTTGGCATCAGCCTGAGAAATCGGTATTTGCTCATCTTTATCATTCAAAATAAGCATATTGCCATTTTCGTCAACACCTGCATATTCATAACCGTAGAACTGCCCTATCTCTCCCCCTTCCTGCACACGGAAGAAATATTCGCTGGAGCCAGTACCCGGTTTTAAGTAAAGGTCGAGATAAGATGCCTTGTAAATATCGTTAGAAAGTTTGGTCAACTTAGTCTTCCCATAAGAATAATTGATTCCGCTCGTCCACTTCACTGCTGTTTTAGTAAGGATGTCACCATCCAAAGATACTTCTATACCGGTATTTTTCGTTGTTCCAACGTTAACCAAAATAGTGGAATAGACAAAAGGCGGTTGAGGTGCCGTGTACGTATAAAGCAAGTCTTTAGAACTACGGTCAAAATACTCCACTGAACCACGTAAACGATTCCATAGAACAAAATCAACACCCAGATTAATCGCAACGCTCTTTTCCCAAGCCAAATCCGGATTAGCATTACTAGAGGGAGCATAGCCCGTTACCCAACGCCCGTCAAAGAGATAACTACCATTGGTATTGTAAGTAGAAAGTGATTTATAAGCATCAAAATCCGAACGACCGGTAATTCCGAAAGAAACACGCGGTTTCAAACTGGTCAACACTTTCCGGGTATTCTTCATAAAGCCCATCTCCATCATTTCCCAAGCCAAAGAAGCTGCTGGGAAGTACCCCCACTTTTGGTTAGCACCAAATTTGGAAGAGCCTTCATAGCGCAACGAAGCCGATGCAAAAAGCATATCCTTCCAATTATAGTTCAACCGACCAAAGAAGCCAATAAGTGTCGATTCAGAGCGACCGCTATATAAACTTGCCAAACCATCCTTCAGATAAGAGCCACTGCCCAAATCCCAATATTTCGTATTATCAAAAGAGAAGTCGTTGTTACTACCACCAATCTGTTCCCAGATAGACTTCTCATAAGTATAGCCCACTACAGCCTTAATATTGTGGTCGCCCAAGTTCAGTGCATAATTTCCCAACCACTCCAATCGATTGGTGTACCATTTCTGATACTTCATTTCCGCACGTCCTTTATAACCATTCCAATAGGACTCCGAACCGGCAGACGAAGCATAATATTGTTGCTTCATGTCATTGTAATGCAATGAGTAACTTAATGTTGTATTCAACAAATGCTTTTCTGTCTGCAAAATATTCAGTTTAGCCTCAGCCGTACCCAACAAATACATACGCTGGCCGTTGTTATCTCTCAAAGCAAGCTCCGCAACCGGATTGGTTGCACCCGTAGGAGAAGTAGGCTGATAATACGAACCGTCTGCATTATATACCGGCATTGTAGGATTCATTGTGAGTGCCCTATCGAAGAAACCATCATTTCCCCAGGTTTCATTTACACGACGTGCACTCAACGAACCGTTGAATTGTAAGCGATTCTCCAGTACACGCTGTTCCATAGAAAAACGACCTCCAAATTCTTCACGACCACTCACGATGTCAAGTCCATTGGCACTTTTGTAATTGAAGGAAGCACCATAGAAACCATTCTTTGTGCTACCATCAATAGATATATATTGGTTTGTGTCGTATGCTACATCACGAGTAATCAGTCCATACCAGTCAGTGTCGGCTCCATAGTCTGTACCTCGTCTCGAACGACGGAATTCATCAGCCGACAGAATATCCGGAGAGGGCTTGGCTACATTAAAAGCGATGTAACTGTCATATGTGACTACCGTTTTTCCAGCTTCACCCGAGCCACGTTTCGTTGTAACTAAAATCACACCATTAGCACCTCGCGTTCCGTAAATAGCAGCTGAACCCGCATCTTTCAATACCGTAATAGATTCAATATCCTGTGCAGCGATGTTACGGATATCGCCACCTGCCACACCATCTATGACAATCAAAGGACTATTACTTGCAGAAACAGATGTTGCACCACGTACTTGTAATGAAGAACTGGAGTTAGGATTGGCAGCTGCCTGCGTATTGACATTCAAGCCCGCGACTTTTCCCGATACCATTTCCATCGGGTTATTCATAGCCCCCAAATTAAAATTTTTCTTATCCACTTGTACAATGGAACTGGAAACTTCTTTTTTACTCAATGAACCGTAACCCACTACTACAACTTCTTCCAACACCTGCTGGTCATCATGCAAGACAACATCAATCTTGTTTCTACCGGATACGTTCAGTTCCTGCGTTTGGTAACCTACATAAGAAAAAATAAGTATTGCATCAGGATTGACATTCAATAACACATAGTTACCGTCAATGTCAGTTATCACCCCCGAAGTTGTACCCTTTACCAATACACTTGCACCGATAAGACCTTCACCCGTTGCATCGGTCACCTTTCCTTGTACCTGAAGTTGTTGCGCAACAGCAACACCAGTCATCATAAGAAAACCCAGTAAAAGGATCATGCGCTTTTTAAGGCATCTCTTTAGACTTTTCTTTTTCATCTTATTAGAAATTAGTTAAACAATAAATAGATTGATGCAAATGTATTATCAAAACAAACGCACGATTTGGGCTGAGATAAAAATCTAAAGTCCTGCAACAGGCAATCAACTATAATACAACGCATTACAAAAATGCTATTGCTACTAATTTCTAAATCATTTCTAAACTTTTTAAGGCAGAAGAAAGCCTCAAAAGGAGGATAAAATCAAAAAGAAGTTATTTTCATCACTCGTTCTTCAAAGTCCTCTTTACAAAGAGACTTGTTTTTTAGCTTGGAACGATAAGTATAGATGGTAGTTATGGAATAACGCAAAAATTCTGCAATACGCGCACTGTCTGTAATACCTAAACGAATCAGTGCAAATATGCGCAGTTCGGTAACAAGCAATTCTTCATTTTTAGGATGCAATTGTTCTTCAACTGGCAACAAACGATTAAATTCTTCTACAAAGTTAGGGAATATCTTAAGAAAAGATACATCGAAATTGTGATAGAACTCTTTCAACTCTTGATTTATGAAACGGTCGGACTTCAATGTACGATATAACTCCTCAAGTTTACCGGCAGCAGCCTGCTTGTTCAATATGCGGCGATATTCTTCCATCTTACTTATATAAGAGGAACTTAAACTGAGGAAACGTCCCAAATACTCTTCCTTAATATGATTGGCTTCCGTAAGAGTCTGATTAGTATGCAATAATCGTTCATTAGCCTCATGTTGAGACTTGTTCAGCTTCTTCAATTCATATTCAATATACTCAATTGGGAATTGGCAGCAACAACTTTTTTACGGGCATAAGACAATTTTTTCATTTGCCATAGCACACACAGTACTGTCAATAGAAGGAAAACAGAAAGGATACATATGCCTGTAATAAACATTCTCTGCCGCTGTTGCTGTATTTCCTTTTCTTGCTGATAAGCACGATCTATGAGCGGAAGCATCTTGGAATTCTGCGAACTACGCAACCGAGTAGTATAATAATTAGCATCTTCCATACTAATCTTGATATAGTGATTAGCACGTTCCAAATCGCCCATTCCATAAAGTAATTCCGCTAATGCGCACAAAGAATAATTTTCTTTCACCACTGCCCTAATGTCAGCAATGGCACTGCTAATACGTGCTTCCATTTCTTTCTGCTTGTTCCCCACGACATGATAAGCAAAAGCCAGAATTGAAGTAGCTACTGCATACTCACGCGTATTGGATTTCAACCGAGGTAAAAAATTCTTCAATAAACATATAGCCTCCTGACTTTTTCCCTGGTCAATGAGCTGAGGTGCATGCACGACTACATATCTATAAGTATCTTCCGGTACTAGGCTGATTATAGAATCCCTATACAAATTTGCTATCCGAAGATAATTGTTCACGTAGTTCCGATCAGTGGCGTACTCTGCCTGATAGAGATATAGGTTTTCAAAACATACATAATAGTCCACTATATTTTCACCCTCCAACGTGTTACGAGGAAGCGATTTCAGCAATTCCATTGCTTCAACAAAAAGGCCCGAAGTATTTAGAATATGTACTTTATTTAATATAGAACTATTTATCCATTGCCTATTATTTAGCCGTGTGGCAATAAGAATATTTTCATTTATATAATGTAATGCAGAATCACTAATATAAGAATTATATTCGGCAAAAAGACGATTTTGTATCAGATAACGCTCCATGTCAGTAAGCCTCCCTTGCTTCAACTCATCCTTTATCAAAGAAATATACCGTTCTTTTTCTTCCTCGTATTGTCTACGCATCACGATAGTCTTATCCAGAACAGACAAAAGGCTATCTATTGCAGATGCATACATACCAAGCGAACATGGCAACAGCATTATTATTAAAATCAAGATACGCATCATAGGTTAACATTGTGACATAACTTCGCAAAGTTACAATTTTCTTCTGTTATGAAAATACGATTTTAGTATTTTCTTTGGCATTATAAGTCGTACATCATAGGGATTATACATCTACCGAAATTCATATTTCCTCTACTTCGGATAGCTTTTAAAGCTTTTATGGCAGTTTTCAAACCTCCTTCTGCCTAATAATGGCTAACATTGCAACCGAAACCAAAGGTTGACATCAACATGAGAAAGACATTATTATTTTTATACCTTTTATCTCTCGGCAGTATTGCCGCATACGGTCAGACACGTCTGACCCAAGACCCCAAACTGGAACGACAACTCCACGAAAGCGGACTGATACATCAACCCCTCCCCCTGGATATTGAAAACTCTTTCGAAACCAACGGATGGAAAAAGGAGGTCTTGCAAAGCGCTCCTCTCACCCGCTCGGCAGGTACAGAGGGATGGAGTCATTCCGGCGCAGGAAGCATGTCCTTCAGTACGGAAAAGACCGTTTCCGGCAAAGGCAGCATCAAACTGCAATTCCCCACATTCACCGGGAAAAGGGCGACCGGCTCTCCTTCCGACCCAGACTATGCCACCTACGGAAACAGCAGTGTTACCTATCATCTAGACGGCGCCAATCTGGAGAAGTACAACCGCATCGTATTCTCCATCTATCCCGATTGCGACGGCGCGCGCATCGTCAACATGAACCTCACGTTTCGCAATGCAGATACTCCTGCCAAGAAAGGATATAATCAGCCTTCGGGTTCACACCTCATTAACCTTATTAATAAGGAGTGGAACCAATGCTTCCTCGAAATAGACGAGTATCAGCGCGACAAGGTGATATCCATCACCTTCAGCACAGCCCTCAAAGGCAAAGACCGGACTACAGGAGATTCAGCTATCTACTACCTGGACAATCTACAACTGCAAACGGTGAAAGCCCCTGAGAAAGTCAGCGGATGGATACCTGCCGATGGAAAAATCTCCTACTCGACAACCGGCTATGCCGTCAACCACCCCAAAACCGCCCTCATCAACACAAACCTCACCATAGACGCCGGAAAGCGCTTCCAACTGCTTACCCCAACCGGAGAAATAGCTTACGAAGGAGACATCCGAAAAGAGAAAACCACTCTCGGAGAATTTGGCCTTATTGATTTCACCTCCTTCAATAATCCCGGAGAGTATCAGCTGAAGGTCGGAACATCGCTAACTCCCACCTTCCGGATTGGAGAAAGACTTTGGGAAGATTCACAATGGAAAGTGCTGAACTTCATCTTCTGCCAGCGCTGTGGACATCCGGTTCCCGGCAAGCATTCCACCTGCCACGTAGACCTCATGTCCCGACATGACGGACGCAGCATCTCCTACTCCGGCGGATGGCACGATGCAGGAGACTTGTCCCAGCAAACCTTGCAGACGGGAGACGTGACCTTTGCTCTGCTCGAAGCCTATAATAAACAAAGAAATATCAACCCAACCCTCGCCGCCCGCCTGCGTGAAGAGGCGGAATGGGGAGTAGAGTTCATCCTAAAGAACCGCTACGGCGATGGTTACCGCGCCAGCAGCATGGGATTGCTTATCTGGCAAGACGGTGTGTTCAATACATTGGACGACATATCTTCCGTACGTGTACAGAACATGGCATTTGACAACTTTCTCTATGCCGGATACGAAGCTTACGCCTCCATGACGCTGGACAACGACCCGATGCTGCAGGAATACCTATTGCGCGTGGCCGAAGAAGATTTCGCTTTTGCTATGGAGAAGTTCAAAAAAGATGGCTTCGACCAGTTCGTCCAGCCTTACGAACACAGTTACAACACTTCGAAAAGTCAGTATATGGCTACCATCTCCTGGTCGGCAAGCCAATTATACAAGCTGACCGGAAAACCTTCTTATGCGGACATCGCCGCCGAATACATCCGCTACACCCTCGACTGCCAGCGCACGGAACCGCTGAAAGACAAAGACGGGACACGCGGATTCTTCTACCGGGACAAATCCCGCAAATCCATCGTACATTACATACACCAGTCGCGCGAGCAGGTCTATATGCAGGCCATGGTGATGCTTTGCGAAACCCAGAAGGAGCACCCCGATTATCCTAAATGGGTGAATTCCATACAACTATATGGAGAGTATCTGAAAGGAATGATGAAGTATACCCATCCCTACGGTATGATTCCAAGCGGTGTTTACCATGCAGAGGAATATAAGGATACCACCAACTTCTACGCCCTCCATCTGTTTCCCCCTGCCAATGCCAAGGAACTGTACACGGAACAGATTAAACGAGGAGTACAACTGGACAAAGAGCACTACATGAAACGTTTCCCCGTGTGGTTCAACATTTTCAACGGCAATACCGCCATCCATCTTTCCAACGGAAAGTCCGCCGCCATCTGCGGAAACTTCCTGAAGGACAAGGAACTGCTCAACATCGGTCTGGAACAGTTGTACTGGACCGTAGGCAAGAATCCTTTCGGACAATCCTTGATTTATGGAGAAGGACACAACTATCCGCAACTGAACACCTTCTCTTCGGGAGAAATGACAGGAGAGATGCCCGTCGGTATCCGTACCCTGGGCAACGACGATGTCCCCTATTGGCCGCAAACCAACAATGCCTGTTATAAAGAGGTATGGGTTACCTCGGCAGGCAAATGGCTGTCTCTGATTGCGGAATATTAGATAATGAAGAATTAATACTTATAAATTACAAATTATGAAACATCTGCTTATTTTATTGTTTACGGCTTGCACCCTGCTGACGTACGCACAAGTCCCCGAAGGTTATCCGGCAAACTATGCCAAAGCTCCTCGCTTCAAGGCCTTGATTTATTACACGCAACATGCGGAAGAAGCACACGTACAATTTGCAGAACAAGCAACCACTTTCTTCAAGAAGCTCAATTACGGTGACGGCTTTGTTCTGGATATTACTACCGATTTTTCAAAATACCCATACGAGAAACTGAAAGAATACAATGTCATTATCATGCTTAACACATCCCCCAACACCAAGGCCGAACGCGATGCTTTTGAGCAATACATGGAAAACGGAGGCGGTTGGGTAGGTTTCCACGCAGCTGCCTACAACGACAAAAACACGCATTGGCCCTGGTTCGTTAAGTTTCTTGGTGGTGGGGTGTTCTATTGCAACAACTGGCCTCCCCAGCCGGTATTGGTCGAAGTCGACAACGAAGAACATCCCGTTACCAAGAATCTGCCTGCATCATTCGTGGCTCCCGCCAGCGAATGGTACCAATGGACTCCCAGCCCCCGCCAGAACAAGGACGTAGAGGTACTCTTGTCCCTATCTCCCAAGAACTATCCACTGGGTATCAAGGATGTAGTGAATTTTGGCGACTTCCCCATCGTATGGTCCAACAAGAATTACAGAATGATTTACCTAAATATGGGACATGGTGACGAAGAGTTTATCGACGGTACACAGAACCTGCTATTGGTTAATGCTTTCCGCTGGGTAGTGAGCAAAGACAAGAACGGTGACCCGTTCCTCAAATGAAACAACTCCCATAACAGTAATCAAAAGAATAAAATAGGATAGTATTCTTCAAATCTTCTCCAAAATACAACACTTTTATGCCGAAACAGATACTTTTCGAAGGAAAAGGTATCTGTTTCGGTTGTTTCATATAGATACCCTTGCTGGTCCCGACAAGTTGGAATGATAGTTTCCTATAGTCGAAACCAAGAGTTTTAACCTTTGAAACGAATGGTTTTATCGAAAGAAACTTTTGGTTTTGCTTGTTGAAACCAATAGTCTTACTTGTCGAAACTTTTCGTATTTAGTCTTGAAACTAAAAGTTTCATGCTGAGAACTAAGATTATAACTATTTCAACGACCCACGAAACAAGTATGCATACCATCTTTTACAAAAATTGGAAAGCGTGATGGATGGTTGTAATGTTTTTTATCTATCACAGGTATCCATCACATTTTAATTAACTTATAATCAAAAGAATAATCTCTTCGCGTGACAGCATGACAGATGTTTTGCCGAAATAAACTTTAGTGAGAGATACCGCCACTGCCTACACATAAAAATCCCCAGTATTTCAAAAGGAAATACCGGGGACTCTTCAGAAAGAAAACCAATCTAAACTTATAACCAGCCAGGGTTCTGTGTCAAGCCACCTTTAGCTCTATCCATTTCCGACTGGTCAATCGGGAAGTACCTAAACTTCTCCGTCCAACCTTTGTTACCTAAAATCTCTGTTCCTTTATCGAAACGCAGAATGTCAAACCAACGCTGCATTTCATCCATAAACTCATACCCACGTTCTTCAAAAAGAATATCCAACAACTCCTGCTTGCTCTTTCCCGCCAAGTTGATACGATGCTCTTTGTCTTTGAAAGCGCGGTCTCTGACCTGGTCGAACCAACCTTGCGCATCAGCACTGGCAGTTCCGTTGATACGTACATCAAGCTCCACAGCCAGCAGCAAAACATCGGCATAACGGTAAATACGCCAAGAGTTATAATAGTTATCCGTAGGATTCACCGTAGACGTCGTCTCCTTTCTCGGATGAATCTTATAGTGCCCCAGACCCTCGTAATTTTCCTGCTGGTCACTGACTTGGAAAGCACTTCCTGCCGGTAGTTCACCTTTGGCCACCATTTCTGCCACTTTTTTAGCCTCGTCCGCATAGACAATGACTGTTCCCTCACGGCGCGTATCACCTTCCTTAAACATGTTGTAAACAGTACTCGGCATGGTATTCTGCCCATAACCTTCGCCCAAGCCGCCCTGCTCGGCACTTCTCGGGTCAACAATGTTACGACCGCCCAAAGAACGTGCAAGCCCAAACCCTTCACCGGAGTTATTGCCGGCATAACATACCTCAAAGATAGATTCCGCACACCATTCTCCGTCTTTCACCCATAAGTTTTGATAATCAGGGTTCAACCGGTATCTTCCACTGGTGATTATTTCTTTCATGTCATTCAATGCCACCTGATATTTAGTCTCATCACGATGGAACAAAATAATTTTGGCACGAAGCAGCTTGGCAGCATCCCGGCAAACGCGTCCCTGCTGTGTAGCACTGCGCTGGGGCAGATACTTAGTCACTTCGTCATCCAAGTCACCCATCATAAACTCATAAATTTCTTCACGGGTTCCTTTGGCAACGCTATACATTTCACTGGCTGCCAGATAATGTTTGATAAGCGGGAATTGCTCATACCCCATAAACAGATGGTAATAGAAAATGGCACGGTAAAAGCGCGCTTCGGCAGAAATGGAATTGACAAAGTCTGCACTGAGGTTGCATCCGGCCAATTTGTCAATCAACAGATTGGCAGCAATGACTCCATTGAACAAGCCAAAATCCCACTCATTCCACCAAGAACCATATCCCCATGCACCGAAACAAGAAGTCGCGTCATAGGTAAAAGTATCCCATTTCGTCTTGTAAGACCCCTCACCGATACCACCGCCGGTTTCGGACTCATCACCCAGCAAAGAAGAGTAAGACCAAACCTCCGGCATACGGGTCTGCATTTCATTCATCACGGCATACAAGCCCTTCATCATATCGTCTTCCGTCTTAAGAATTCGGTTTCCGACACCTGAGTTCTCGGATTCACTTCCAGAAAATCTGAACAAGCTGTGGTCGACAAAGCCATCGCACCCAAAGCCAATACCTTTAATATCTTATTCATTGTATCTAATTTTTAGGTTAATCAAAATGTAATATTCGCACCGATAGTATAAGTACGTGCTTGCGGATATGTTCCCCCGTCAAATCCATCACGTGTTCCCACTTCAGGATCATAACCGCTGTAGTTGGTAATTGTAAACAGATTTTCGCCCTGCACAAAGAAACGCAGCCCCTTGACGCCGACACGCTGCAACATCTGTCCGGGCAGACTATAGCCAATCTGCAACACTTTCAAACGCATATACGAACCATCTTCCACAAAAAAGTTTGAAACCTGATAGTTATTGTTGTCACCATCTATCACACGTGGTACCCAATTGGAAGTTCCTTCACCGTGCCAACGGTTCAACCAGGATTTGTCGTAGTTACCAAAAGTCACGTTGGAACGTCTGTACAGTTTATAAATATCGTTTCCGATACTTCCTTGAAAGAATGCACTGAAATCCAGCCCCTTCCAATCGGCAGAGAGCGTAAATCCATATGTCCAGTCGGGATTCGGCTTACCTATCATAGTACGGTCATCGCCATTAAGACCATTTTTACCGTCCAAATCTTTAAAACGGATATCTCCGGGCTTGGCATTCGGTTGTATCAACTGAGTCTTTCCGTTAGAATCTACGTAGGTATAGCTATCTATCTCCTGCTGATTCTGGAAAATACCATCATGCAAGTAACCGTAGAAGAAGCCGTACGGACGCCCGTTCTCTCTCCAACTGACCTGGCCGCCCATACCACCGCCGATATTATTGAGACCGACACGGTCGGGGCCCTGGTCTGTTACGGTATTCTTCACATAAGAAGCATTTCCATTGATACCCAGATTCACTTCACCCACCTTAAAGCGATAGGACGCTTCGAACTCGATACCTTCGTTCTTCACTGTACCCGAATTGACCGTCATACTGCCATAACTGGTATAAAGAGGAATCGGCATGGAAAGCAGCATGTCCTTCGTCTTCTTCACGAAATAGTCGGCAGAGAATGTCAATGCACTGTTGAAGAAACGCAAGTCAATACCCAAGTCGGTCTGTTCGGAGGTCTCCCATTTCAAATCGGCATTGGCATAGCCACTGGGCAGCATGCCCGTATATACCTTTCCATTTATGACTGCATTCTTACCCTGACTCATCATACTTGTATAGGCAAAGGAGCCAATACGTTCGTTACCATTCTGTCCCCAGCTTAGACGTATCTTGGCAAAATCCAACCAGGAAGGTCTGTTCTCCATGAACTTCTCACGAGTCAACACCCAACCCAAAGAAACCGAAGGGAATGTAGCATATTGGTGCTCGCGACTGAAGTTTGACGAACCGTCCCGTCTCACTACCGCTTCGAACAAATACTTTTCATCATAATTATAATTGATACGTCCGAATATGGATGCAATGCGGTGATCTTCCGCCCCACCCCATACTTTGGACTGTTCTTCGGGCGCTGTGGCCGTGTCTATATATCCCTTGTCTATATCCACCACCAGCAGATTATAATCTTCCGCTTCCAAATTGGAGTAATGGTAGGAAGACATACTTGTACCGAACAGTGCACCTATATTATGACGGCCGAAAGACTTTGTATACGACAGTACATTTTCCCACTGCCAATAGGAAGACTCCCTTTTCTTATCCTCTACCTTGGAAGTGGCATTCTTACTGGTAGCATTTAGCTCGTAGACCGGAGTTACATTCTTAATGGAATTGAACACCCATTCCGCACCATAGGTAGTCTTGAACTTCAAGCCTGGCAACAAGTCGACATCAAGGTTAAAGTTCGCACCGAAATTCTGAGGCATAGTCCTCTGGTTATGACTGACCTGCATGGCTGCCAGCGGATTGGTTATTTCACGCATCTCGATGATATTGTATGCCAGGCCGTTGGGAGCAATGACATGATTTGGATAAGTTACGGCATATTGCTCCAGTATAGCAGGGTCAGTCTGATAAACCGGCTCGGTAGGAGGCAACATATTCATGGAAGTAATCAAGCCTGCTGCTTCACTATTGCCAATAGTATTACCAGTCTGGATTGACTTGGAATAGCTTGCAATTGCACCAAAACTAATCTTATTCAACCAATTTCGTGATTTCGTGTCCAGTAATACATTATTGTAATTCAAGCGTACATTGTAGCGTTCATAATCAGCATGTCCTTTAGCATAAATACCTTCTTGCTTTACATAACCGAAAGAAGCATAATAGGTAGAGTTGTCCGTACCGCCACTCAACGAAACCTTGTGGTTCATAATAGGAGCATTCTTGTTCTGCAGTTCCTTTTGCCAGTCGGTATTGACGCTGGAAACAGTCGGGAAATAAGGGTCCTTACCTGCATTGGCAGCCATTTCATTCATCAACATCTGATAATCCGCACTACCCAGCAAATCCACCTTCTTGGAAGGATTCTGAATACCATACGTAAATTCATAGTTCAAAGTAGCCTTTCCTTTAGTACCCTTCTTCGTAGTTATCAGCACAACACCGTTAGCACCACGGGCTCCGTAAATAGCGGCAGAAGCTGCGTCTTTCAGCACTTCAATAGACTCAATATCAGAAGGATTCAAATGACTGATACCACTTTCAGACGGCATGCCGTCTACTATATAAAGCGGATCGGAGTTGTTGACCGTACCGGTACCCCGAATACGAATCTTTGATTCCGCACCGGGCTGACCTGAATTAGAGATAATCTGTACACCGGAAACTTTACCTTTCAAGGCATTCTGAATATTTGTAGGATTACCTTTATCCAACTCTTCACTGGTAACACGGCTCACAGCAGACGAAAGTACACTCTTCTTTTGTACACCATAGCCTACTACAACTACCTCGTCCAGCAACTCAGAAGAATCAGTAAAACGGACTTTCAGATTTGTATCTGCAGCAGTCAGTTTATACTCAATAGGCTCATAACCGATAAAAGTGAAGACCAACACATCACCCACAGAAGCTTTCAGGCTGAAAATCCCATCAATGTCCGTCACAGTACCCACAGCCGGATTACTTTTCATACTGACATTAGCACCCGGAACCGTTTCTCCGGAAGGGTCATAAACGACACCCTGCACATTAATTTGTTGTGCGAAGAGCTGCAAAGTGCAATTGAGAATGCAAAGCAGCAAAAGGACTCTTTTTCTTTTCATGATAATAGTATTAGTTTATAAAATAGGAAGTTATTCATATTGTATTGATACAAATTCCAATACTTCGATAAGCGAAATTACGTACTAAACAAGAAATGGAAGTTGAATATTTCTCATAAGGAGTTCATTTACTAACACATCCATAAAAAACGTTTTATTTTAAACTTAAAGTGATAAAGTTTAAACCCATAAAAAAACGGATACGTTTCTGTACGTACCCGTTTTCTTCCAAATCCATTGATTATAAAGAAGATTACCTTTCTAAAGTCCAGTTAATGGCATTTCTGAACATGGTCGTAAACCCTTCCGTTTCGTACAATTTGCTGCTATGCCCTATCTGGAAATAAACATTGCGTGCCTTTTTGCTTTCATTGACCCAAACCACCGGATGATCGCCCATCTTGATGTCCGATGCAGGCGTGTAGCTCGATTCGTCTACATTGGCCAGTACATGTACATTGGGGCGCGGGCTCTTGTCATAAGTATACCACTCGTCATCGGGCACCACGAAAGAGGCCGGAACATCCTTCATTACCGGATGCTGTTTATCTTCCACAATCAGCGTACCGTTGGCCAGCGGAGCTATGTAGTTCTTGAAACGTACACCACCCATGAAATCAGAGAACCATTGCCACATGGGATAACCGTCAAACTCGCCCAGCAAAGTAGCATGATGGAACCCGATCCAGCCGCCACGGCCTTCTTCTATATACTTGACGAACGCATCTTCCGCTTCCTTCGGCCAAGTATAAGGCGGGAAATCCAATTGAATAACCAGGCTGAACTGCGACAAGTAAGCCTCCGTTATGTTCCTGGCATTGTTTATCTCGGTAATACTGAAATTCCCCTTTGCACCTTCGGCCGCTAACCACCTCAAACCGGCATCCGTAAATCCTCCGTGCTGTCCGCCACGTTCCGTCAACACCAGTACCTTCGCCTTGTGCGGCTTGCCCAATAGGTTTTCTGCTACCGTACGGCGCAAATCACCCTGCTCATTGTCTCCGCTATAATCCCAATACATGCCTCCCAGCAAATCTTTATCCAGAATATACTGACACTTGATGGCAAGTGAACGGGGATTCTCAAAACCAAATACCAACGTATCATTCTTATCGGCCAGATAAGGCACTTGAGCCACCTCATCCCACTTTTCAGTATATTGGGTATCCGTATTCCCTACCTTATTATAGTCTTGGAAGCTGGGATAACCGTCACCTCCACGACCATAGAAGGGCATACCCATCACCAGCTTGGAAGGCGGTACGCCCGCTTTCAAGTGTGCAGTAACGGCACCGTCCGAAGTAATGTCACCGCTATGTCCTGACGGATAAAGCGCCGAATGGTGCTTGGGAGCAGAAGCCATGTCATAAGCCATGATATTCACAAAATCGACGGAAGGCAAGATAGCCTTGAAGTCAATGTAACGGGCAGAAGCTACGGTGGCAAGTGTCAGTTCCTTTTCATTGCCGATGGCAGCTCTGATATCCTGCATCAGAAGTGTAAAATTCTCCGTATCGTCCGGTGACGAGGATATATTTGCCATAGAGCTGGTGGGATATTCCCAATCGATGTCAATGCCATCCAAAGCGAACTCCTTCACCACACGGTCACAGTCCGCGGCAAAAGCACGGCGATATTCATCATTGGCAGCCATCTCACTGAAACGTCCGCTTCCCCAGCCGCCGATGGAAAGCAGCACTTTCAGCTCCGGCTTCTGTTTCCTCAAATCAACAATCTGTCTCAAACGTTCCTCATTATCAATCTTGACACCGTTAAAGCTCTTGTTTACATGACCGAACGCATAGTTGATATGCGTCATGTACTGCGGGTCGGGCATCACCTCACTCCACGAAGTGACATAAGCAACCACAACCTTTGATTCGCGGGAAGCCGCAATGGCCTCTTCTCCCGACTTAACGCTACCGCATGAAACCAATACGCCCAAAGCAGCAGCCATCATCATTTTAATTTTTTTCATAAGTACTATCTTTAATTACAAATTATCGCAGGTCTGACGGACCCGTGAACCTATCAATGCATAATACAGCATAAACGTTTCTCCAAAAAGAACGATGAACCATGACCATCTCCAGCCTCCAAGAACATCGGCAAGCACTCCTTGCACCAAGGGCAATATGGCACCGCCCACCACTCCGATCATGAACACACCCGAAGCCACCGAAGTGTATTTTCCCAAATGGGCAACGGACAAAGTAAAGATAGCTCCCCACATGATGGAATGGAACAGACCTACTGCCGTGAGCAGCCACGGATTATTCAGAAGAATGGCCAGTAGGGCGAGTAGTCCTGCCGATACCGTAGTAACCGTCAACTGCACGCGGGGAGAAATCCTGCTCAGGCTGCTCCCCACCAGGCGGCCCACAAGCATACCACCCCAATAGAGCGTAGCCATCAGTGCCGGAGAAGCATAATCCATCTCGATGGCATACAGATTGATATTGGCCCCGATACAGACTTCCACTCCTACATAAAAGAAGATAGCCACCACGCCCAATGTCAGATGACGGAAGGACCATACACTTTTTTCCAGCTTTTCTCCCTTCTCTACCCTGGTTCCTTGGATATCGGGCAAAGACAATTTCATCAACAACAATACAATCAAAGAAATAACAGCCATCAATGCCAGGAACGGAACCATCAGCTGGTCAATCTGAATGTCCTCCATAGACAGACCGCCGAACACGACACCGGTCACGAAATAAGGAGCAAGCGTAGTTCCCACAGAATTGGCGGAACCACCTATAGCCAAACGCTGAATGGACTGGGTACCCTTGACATGGCAAGCCGTCAGATAAGGATTTATAACCACTTGCAGAATGGTGGCCGAAGCCCCTACCACGAAAGAACCCAGTAAGAAAATCAAGAACCCTCCAGGGATAACATTATTTCCTGCATGCCAATTCGCTTCAGGAAAGTGTACTGTGAAATAGGAAGAGGCAAAGAACAAACCAAGCCCCACAATCATCACCAGCAATCCACGCATCAATGTTCCTTTATATCCGTATTTGCTAATCCACGACGAGCCTACCCCTCCACAAACCGGATAAGCAAGGAACCAGGAGAAAGTAATCAAAGTAGCAAAAGTATTTTTCAACCCGCCCACTTCCGAAAGAAAAGTTTCTTTCAGAGGACCCTGAAACTGAGTATTGGCAGTCGTAAGGAAACCTACAATAAAGAACAAGAACACCATCGTGATGAATGGCCCCATATAGTTTATTTGTTTTTCTTGTTGTGTCATAGTATTTTGATTATTAATTCAAATAATTAGTTATCAGCCGCCTGCAAGGCGACTTAGCAGTTAAGCATGCTTGCCGCCGCCTCATCCAGCAGAAATTCACAGTTGGGATGAAGCTGAAGGATGGAAGCAGGAACATCTGTTGTCACAGGCCCTTCAAGCATCCGCTTGACAATATCCGCTTTATTAGTCCCTTTGGCAACCAGTACAATCCGGCGTGCCTGCATAATGTTCTTTATTCCCAAAGTAGCCCCTCCCAACTCTTTATCGGGAGGAGTACCCGTTTCTCTACGGATGCGTTCTTCCAGTTCCACATTCATCCGGGTCACCCATGCTTCACCGCCAAAGGGAGATTCCGGCTGGTTGAATCCCAGGTGTCCGTTCTCACCCAACCCTAAAATCAGCAAATCAATACCGCCACGGTTCGCAATTTCCTGCTGGAAATCCCTGCATGACTGTTCAAAATCACCAGAAATGGTAGGCAGCATCAAAAAATTCTCTTCCTTGATGCCCAATGTATCCATCAACTCCGTTTTCAGCATCGTGTAGCATGCTCCGGCATATTCGCGCGGCACATTCATTACCTCATCCAATCCGAAGAAAGTAACGGTATCCACCTTAAACGGATATTTAGTATAGATTTCTCCCACCAACCGATGAAGATTGCCGGTAGTACGTCCCGTCGAAAGTCCTATCACACTCTCCGGTTCATTCAACATCTGCCCGATGATGCGCCATGCAGCCGTGCAGTCAAACTCCTTTTCATTCTTTGTTATTGTTATTTTCATATTCTTAATCATTAATTCCTAATCACATATTCATCGCCACCGCACCGGCCCCCAGAAGCCCGATAAATCCGGGATTCAGTTTCGTAATGACAACCCCGTTGCTGACAAAACGCATGGTCGTAGGATGAAGTTTCTCCAGAATCTTCTCGTGCATATATCCGTCGGCTACAATACCACCACCCAACACCACCGTGTCCGGGTCAATCACACGTACCAGATTCATGATAAGATTGGCAAGCGCCTCAGCTGCATTCTCCACCAGTACCGTACAAAGAGGGTCACCTTTCTGACTGAGTGCAAACACCTCACTCACAATCACCCGTTCTCCTTTTTCTGCCGGAATATGCAGGCTGGTTTCATACTGATTGCGGAGCAGACGGGCACAATTGTCAAAGCCTATGCCGGCAGCAATCGCCTCCACACAGTCCATTCGTCCGCAACCGCATTTGATGCCTATGTTCACGCCTACACGTAAGTGTCCCACCTCACCGGCATTAAAATGACTGCCACGGATTTGTCTGCCATTTATCACCGTACCTACGGCAATGCCTGTGCCTACATTTACGTAAATAAAGTTTTTGGAAATTTGTCCGAATCCCCAGACGCGTTCGGCTCTTGTAGCGCTCTTCACATCATTATCTATATGGCAAGGCATACCATATATATCCGACAGTTCCTTTGCCAACTCAATCCGCTGTGTCCTGCTCGGGTCAATCTGCAACCAAACACCTTCGTTGGGGTCTACACGCCCTATCAGGCCAACGCCCATCGCTACCGGCTTCTGGTCATACCAGCCCACAGTGCGGATATAATCATCAAGCGAAGACTTGATGATTTCCAGCGCAGCCTGCTGATTGAAGTAACCGGAGTCATATTTCTTATACCTCAAAATGTTGCCACGGCTGTCCATTTCGCCAATCAGCAACTTTGTCCCCCCTAAATCAAGACCCAAATATGTTTCCATTTTTATATATGTTTTTTTATATTGTTTACTGTCCACAATATTACGCACTATCAGGGAGACAAGGGTTTATTCTCTGACAAAAAAGGTTTAATACTTGTCAGCGGTGGTTCAAAAGCAGTCTTCATGGCTCTAAATTTTGCTGGGACTGGTGCCAAACTGCTTTTTGAAGCATGTACTAAAATATTTCGGGTCAGAAAATCCGACCATATTCGCCACTTCCCCTATCGAATATTTCCGGGAAACCAGCAGCTCTTTTGCCTTGTTCAAACGGACAATGCGGATGAAGTCATTCGGTCCCTGCCCGGTCAGCGTCTTTATTTTATTGTAGACAGAAGTGCGGCTCATGCCCAGCATCCGGCAGAAGTCATTGATGGAGAATTCCGAATCGGACAACTCCTCCTCAATCACTTTCATAACCTTGTCCAGGAACTCCTTGTCCAACTGGCTGGTATAGTCTGTCTCTTCGGGCTGCGCATCCATCGCCAACACGGTTTCGCGCAAATGCTGCCTATTCTGAAGAATATTCCTGATACGCACTTTCAGCACAGACAAGTCGAAAGGCTTGATGATGTAGTCATTGGCACCGGCCTCCAGTCCGAAGATGATATTTTCCCTCTCACTCAGTGCGGTCAGTAATATAAAGGTATATGGCTTGTATCTACCGATGACTTCAGAATCCGGCACAATTCATCACCTTCCAGTACCGGCATCACAATGTCCGAGACAATGATATCAGGATTGATTTCCCTTGCCGTCTCCAATGCCTTTCCGCCGTCGGGCACGGCAACTACCTTATATTCGGAAGACAAGCTGTCCACCAGATACTCCCTCATATCCGCATCGTCCTCCGCCAGAAGAAGGACATTCTTCCCGGCACGTTCCGTTTCTTCATGCACAGCCCCGGTAGCGGCCTGAGCTTCTTCCCGGCCGTCAGCCTTCGCTTCCACCGCCACGCTCGCCTTTATCCTCTGCGGGAAAGTTACCGTAAACGTAGTTCCCTGTCCTTCCACGCTACTGAAAGAGATGGTGCCGTGATGCTGTTTCACAATGCGGCGCGTAATCATCAGACCGATGCCCGAACCGGTTTCCTCAAAGTTCATGGCATTCTGGGCTCTATAATATTCGTGGAAGATATTGCCCTGCTCCTCTTTCGGAATGCCGATGCCCGTATCCTTCACTTCAATAGTCCATTTCTTTCTTGCAGTCTTCACCAGTATATGGATGACTCCCTTCTCTGTATACTTCAAGGCATTGGAGAGCAGATTGTCTATGATATGATCCATCTTCTCCCGGTCAATCCAAACCTTGGGCATATCCGGCTCCACCTCCAACTCTATCCCGACGCTCTCTGCATGGCAGCTAAATGAAACTCCGCCATCTTTTCCTCCAGATAAGCCTTAATGTTGTATGGAGAAACCTTCAGACACTCCTCGGCATGCAGTTCCGTTTTCTGCAACTCAAGCAGTTGAGTAATCATTCCCATCAGTTTTTCCACATTCTTCATTGCCACCGCAACGGTTTTCTTACCCTGCTCCGGAAGTCCCTCCTGCGCTTCGAGCTCGCTCAGCGGAGCCTTTATTAAAGTAACCGGTGTACGGATATCATGGGCTATACTGATAAAGGAACGTATCTTGTCCCTTATACGCCCTTCGTTCACCTTATGCCTCCTATACTGCACAAACATGCAGACAAAGACAGACAACAAGATGAAATAGAGGAGCAGCGCCCACCACGAAACCCAGTAAGGGTTATGAATGACAATGTCCAGACTTCTTTCTCCCACCTGCTGCCCGGTGTACTTATCAAATGCCCGCAAGCGGAATACATACTTACCGGACGAGAGATTCATATAGCTCACGTTCCGCACTGAATTGGAGTGTTCCCACTCTTCATTGTGATTTTCGAGCCTATACTCATACCTGATACGATGCGGGACTGCAAAGTTGATGGCAGAGAAGGAAATAGAGAAGGAGTTTTGATTATACTTCAAATCTATTTTCCGGGTATCATTGATATTCGTTTGCAAAAGAGAGCCTTTCATTCCCGCTTTGACCGATTCATAAAGCAGTTTAAAGTCTGTCAGAATCAGCTCAACGGGTGCATGAGTCCCCAAGTCCAAAGACGGGAGAAAGGAAAGAACCCCTTCTGCGGTGCCGAAAGCAAGACATCCATTCTTCAACTTAAGGGCAGCATTCGGATTGTAATATCCCCAGCTGACATCCAAAAAATCATTGGCACTGATGATAATATCCCGGGAACAATCCAAGCAATACAATTCCTTCTCCGTACTGAACCAGATACGCCCTTCGTTATCCTCCAGCAGACTATTGATGGAATTGGAAACCAGATTGTCATCTACGGTATATGCATGCACCTCTTTCCCATCCGGACCAACACGTATAAGGCCTTCCCCGTCTGTCGCCAGCCAAATATCACCGGATGAGGACTGCATCAGGCAACGGATAGGATAATGCAGAGAGATGTCTCCAAACGTCTGATGCCACTGCGTGTCTCCCGACTTCTTATCAAAGACGGCCAACCCGCTGCAACCGGCAATCAGTAATGAGCCCCCCTTACCCGGCTTTATGTCACCTATGCAATCAATCGGGTAATATGTATAAGTATCCGTCCGTATATCGTAACGGGTAAACTCTCCTTCAATACCACCGAACCAGACATAATCCCCTTCCGCATAAATGGCATAAACATAGTCGGTGGCCATTCCCTTCTCCGGATGTGCATTTCTTTTCTCTTTCTTCTGTACCCGTCCGGTCTGTTTATGAATACAATAGACACCGATACCATAGCCACCTACCCAGATGTTTCCCCCGGAGTCTTCGGCAAGCGCCAATACCACTTTGCCACTATATTCCGTACCGTCCAGATAGTGGGTCCATTTGCGTGACCGAGGTTGATAGAGGCTGACGCCGTTGTTTGTACCATACCAATAATCTCCCTCCGAGTCCTGAAACATCACATTTACATGGTCCGACTTCAGGGAATTATCATTATTGCGTTCGTGCCTGATTCTATAGACATCCGGCATCTCCGGATCCAGATAGCTGATGCCATTCGTAGAAGTGCCAATCCATACAACTCCGGATTCATCCACACAAATATCGGATACCGTATTACCACTCAAGCTTTTGTCATCATCCCCGTTATTCATATAATGGTTCAAAAGTTCTCCGGTAGCGACATCCATGCAAAAAACACCTGCACCGTCGGCTCCCACCAGCAGCAAATTATCCTTTGTCCTTGCAAACGAACGGATAGGCACATGAGGAATCCGGTCATTCAAGGAATGTATTTGCCCTTCGGGACCGTCAAGCACAAATACGCCGTTTGAAAAGGTACCGATGAACAGCTTCGCTCCGAAGACATAGAGCGATTCCACATGCATCTCTGTATGCAGGTCAACCGGCCTCGTCTCAAAAGACGAAGAACCTGCCGCTCCTGCCTTCTTCAGCCGGAAGACACCCTTGTCGGTGCCTGCAAAAAACACTTCATCTTCCATTTGGACCATGCAACGGACAGATTGCCCCTTCAATCCGGCAAAAGACAGTCCTGCACTTTCTTCCCAAGAATAAAGCCCCTTCGACATACACAACCACAAACGGTTTTCGTCATCAAACAGCATATTATACAATACCGGAGAAGGCAGGTAATCGGCCAAGTCCACACGCAATTGGAAAGAGTCCGTCAGTTTGTTGTATGCATAGATTTTTCCATTCTTCAATGCAACCCAGACAATACCCTCCTTATCACACATCATGGTAGTGGAAGACTGGATATTGTCCCTGGAATCAACCATTCCGTCCAGCTTGTAATGCTTGATTTCATTCCCGTCATAACGATCTATCCCGACATGAGTATACACCCAGACAAATCCGGCTGAATCCTTGTTTATCTGGAATACTTGCCGACTGCCCAATCCCTCCTTGATACCCAAGGTGCGGAATGAACCGGCAAACAAGTCAGCGGACAAAAAAACGAACACCCATAACAGCAGAAATGTACATGCAACGGATTTATATGGAAACGGATATGGAGCAGACATAGGTCATATATTGTTTTTCGGATGCAATATTACGCATAAATATAAAAAAAACGGTCGAAAAACTATCCGAATAGGTTCGATTTCTATTACTTTTGCCTTCCGAAACCAACAAATCATGAGAAGCCATGCTCAGTAAGTTCAAATTAAACCAGCTCTATTTCAAGGACACACAGTTTGCCAACCTCATGACACGGCGCATTTTCAACGTCCTTCTGATAGCCAATCCTTACGATGCTTTCATGCTGGAAGATGACGGCCGCATCGACGAAAAGATATTCAATGAATACACTTCGCTCTCCTTGCGCTACCCTCCCCGTTTCACGCAGGTTTCCACTTGCGAGGAGGCGCTGACACAGCTGTCCTCCATCTCTTTCGACCTCATCATCTGCATGCCGGGCACGGGAGACAACGACAGCTTCGACGTGGCACGATACATCAAAAACCTGTATGAACAGATTCCGATGGTGATACTTACCCCTTTCAGCCACGGCATCACCAAGCGTATTGCCAATGAAGACCTCAGTCCCTTTGAGTATGTGTTCTGCTGGCTGGGAAACACCGACTTGCTGGTTTCCATCATCAAGCTGATAGAGGACAAGATGAACCTGGAGCACGACGTCAACGAAGTGGGTGTGCAGCTCATCCTGCTGGTGGAAGACGGCATCCGCTTTTACTCCTCCATCCTGCCCAATCTGTATAAATTCGTATTGAAGCAGAGCCAGGAATTCTCTACTGAAGCACTGAATGCCCACCAGCGCACACTGCGCATGAGGGGACGTCCCAAAATTGTACTGGCACGTACCTATGAAGAAGCCTTTGGCATCTACCAAAAATATAAGAATAATATATTAGGTGTCATCACCGACGTACGCTTCCCCCGCGTAGAACGGGGCGAGAAGGACGGACTGGCCGGTATCAAGCTCTGTGCCGCCATCCGCAAGGAAGACCCGTTTGTACCCCTTATCATACAGTCCAGCGAATCGGACAACGTAGCGTATGCAGCCAAATACGATGCCGCCTTCATCGACAAGAATTCCAAAAAGATGGATGTGGACCTGCGCCGTATTGTATCAGACAATTTCGGCTTCGGCGACTTTATCTTCCGCAACCCGGACACGCTGGAAGAGATTGCCCGCGTAAAGAATCTCAAAGAGCTGCAGAACATTCTTTTTGCTGTTCCGGCAGAATCATTCCTTTACCACATCAGCCGCAACCACGTCAGCCGCTGGCTCTACTCACGTGCCATGTTTCCCGTGGCAGAGTTCCTGCGGCCCATCACCTGGAATAGCTTGCAAGACGTGGATGCCCACCGTAAAATTATCTTCGAGGCTATCGTGAAATACCGCAAGATGAAAAACCAGGGAGTAGTGGCAGTCTTCAGGCGCGACCGCTTTGACCGATACTCCAACTTTGCCCGTATTGGCGACGGTTCGCTGGGAGGCAAGGGGCGCGGACTGGCTTTCATCGACAACCTGGTGAAGCATCACCCCGAGTTCGAAGAGTTTGAGAATGCCCGTGTCGCCATCCCCAAGACCATCGTGCTCTGTACCGATGTGTTCGACGAGTTTATGGATACCAACAATCTGTATCAGATAGCCTTGTCCGATGCCGACGATGACGTCATCCTGCGCTACTTCCTCAAAGCAAAGCTGCCCGACCGCCTGGTGGAGGACTTCTTCACCTTCTTCGACGTGGTGAAGTCGCCGCTTGCCATCCGTTCGTCCTCGTTGTTGGAAGACTCGCACTACCAACCCTTCGCCGGCATCTACAACACCTACATGATTCCCTATCTGGACGACAAGTACGAGATGCTGCGCATGCTGAGCGATGCCATCAAGGGAGTATATGCTTCGGTCTACTTCCGCGACTCGAAGGCATACATGCAGGCAACGAGCAACGTTATCGACCAGGAAAAGATGGTGTCATCCTGCAAGAGGTAGTGGGCAACCAGTATGGTGACCGCTACTACCCCAGCATGTCCGGCGTGGCACGTTCGCTCAACTACTACCCCATCGGCGACGAGAAGGCAGAAGAAGGTATCGTCAATCTGGCGCTCGGTTTAGGTAAATACATCGTGGACGGTGGCATGACGCTCCGCTTCTCGCCCTATCACCCCAACCAGGTGCTGCAAACCAGCGAAATGGAGATTGCCCTCAAAGAGACTCAGACCCGCTTCTATGCCCTCGACCTGCGCAATGCCGGTCACGACTTCTCCATCGACGACGGCTTCAACCTGCTGAAACTGCACGTCAAAGAAGCGGAAAAGGACGGAGCACTGAACTACATAGCCTCCACCTACGACCCTTACGACCAGATTATCCGCGACGGGCTTTATCCCGGCGGACGCAAAGTCATCACCTTTGCCAACATCCTGCAACACGACGTATTCCCCCTGCCACGCATCCTGCAACTGGCTTTGAAATACGGAGAGCAGGAGATGCGCCGTCCCGTAGAGATAGAGTTTGCCGCCACCATGAGCCGCGAGAAGGACAAAACCGGCACCTTCTACCTGCTGCAAATCCGCCCGATAGTCGACACCAAGGAGATGCTGGATGAAGACCTTACCGCCATTCCGGACGACCAGGTACTGCTCCGTTCCAACAACTCATTGGGACATGGCATCATGAACGAGATACATGACATTATCTATGTGAAGACAGACGACTATAGTGCCTCCCACAACCAGGAGATTGCCTGGGAGATAGAGAAGCTGAACCAGCAGTTCCTGGACGAAGGCCGCAACTATGTCCTTGTAGGTCCCGGACGCTGGGGTAGCAGTGACACCTGGCTCGGCATCCCCGTGAAGTGGCCGCACATCAGCGCTGCCCGCGTGATAGTGGAAGCCGGACTGACCAACTACCGGGTAGACCCCAGCCAGGGAACCCACTTCTTCCAGAACCTGACCTCCTTTGGAGTGGGATACTTTACCATCAACGCCTTTATGAATGACGGCGTATACAACCAGGAATTCCTGAATGCACAGCCTGCCATACACGAGACGAAGTACCTGCGGCATGTACATTTCCGCCAGCCGATGGTGGTAAAGATGGATGGCAAGAAGAAACTGGGAGTGGTGCTGATGCCCGAAGAATAAATCAGTCCGTCAGCCGGTGCAGCACAATCATCACCACCTCTGCGGGGGCAAACATGCGGATGGCCTTCTGCGAAGTGCCGATGCCGTTGGTGACAATCATCGGGATGTTCTTTGAGTTGTACTTCAGCCCGGAGAGGAACCGCTGCCCGTAGTGCGAGGGGACTATCGGTGCATAAAGCCCGAACAGCGTCACCTGCCCGCCATGCGTGTGTCCGGCCAGGATGAGATCGGAGTTTGTCACCGGGACGTCCTCGGCATAGTCTGGCGTATGCGTCAGCAGGATTACGAAATCGTCGGGCGAAAGGCCGAGTGTGGGCGATGTGCCGTTCTTGCCCAAGTCGAAAGGATTGCGCACGCCCGCCACAAGAATCCCTCACCGCCACGCCGCAGGGTGTCCACCTTATGCTCCAGCAGATGCATGCCATAATGCCTCATTTCGCGCACGATGTCGTCATAGCAAGCCTCGTAGTCATTGTTGCCAAGCACGGCATAGGTGCCCAACGGCGTCTTCACTTGCGCCAGGGCAGCCATGACGGGCGCACGTACTGG
>ERZ860023.220-NODE-220-length-38236-cov-2.643016_pt1 | contig 38236 bp, 31 predicted proteins | sample MGYA00509983_ERZ860023 | MGnify/ENA primary metagenome ERZ860023 (study PRJEB30046, sample SAMN00715180) | human gut metagenome | study: EMG produced TPA metagenomics assembly of the A metagenome-wide association study of gut microbiota in type 2...
TTGGTTCCGGGTTCGCCAGCGCCGGGATCATTGGCGCACGAGCCATTTTCTTCACCATTTCCTGGGTCAGCACTTTCGGGCCGGAACAGCCCAGGAAAATATCCGCGCCTTCAATCACATCATCGAGGGTACGTTTGCCGTCATCCACCACCGCATATGCGGCTTTGGTTTCCGCCATGTTTGGCTCACGGCCCTGATAGATAACGCCTTTTGAATCGCAAACCACGATGTTATGTTTTTGCAGACCCAGCGCTACCAGCAGGTTCATACAGGCGATTGCTGCGGCACCCGCGCCGGAAACCACCATCCGCACGTCGGAGATGTTTTTCTCCACCACGCGCAAGCCGTTGAGGATGGCGGCAGTGCTGATAATTGCCGTGCCGTGCTGATCGTCGTGGAATACCGGAATATTCATCCGCTCGCGCAGTTTCTGTTCAATATAGAAACATTCTGGCGCTTTAATGTCTTCGAGGTTGATGCCGCCGAAGGTTGGTTCGAGCGCGGCGACAACTTCAATAAATTTGTCCGGGTCGAGTTCGTCAACTTCAATGTCAAATACATCAATCCCGGCGAATTTCTTAAACAGAACGCCCTTGCCTTCCATCACCGGTTTGCCTGCCAGCGCGCCAATGTTGCCTAACCCCAGCACCGCCGTACCGTTAGAGATCACCGCCACCAGGTTACCGCGGGCGGTATATTTGTAGGCTTTTAACGGGTCTTTTTCGATTTCAAGACAAGGTGCGGCAACGCCTGGTGAGTAGGCCAGCGCCAGATCGCGCTGTGTTGCCAGAGGCTTGGTTGGAGAAACCTGGATTTTCCCTGGAACTGGAAATTCATGGAAATCAAGTGCACTTTGTTTTAACTGGTCATCCATTTGGTTGTTCCTTTCACGTAACGTTCACAAATAAAGTGTGTGGGCAACAGCCCCTGCCCACAACGTGGCGCACATTATTACCCTGCCGGAGTCTACAGACTTTGAGCAAGTCCAAACTCTCACCATTAATATAATGTTTTGGTAATAATCCTATAACACTGATGTTACCTGCTTAATCCAGCAATACCATGCCTGTCTGCTATGCTTTTTTGATGCGTTTAGCGAAATTTCTCAGAAGTGTGAATTAACGCACTCATCTAACACTTTACTTTTCAAGGAGTATTTCCTATGAACGAGTTAGACGGCATCAAACAGTTCACCACTGTCGTGGCAGACAGCGGCGATATTGAGTCCATTCGCCATTATCATCCCCAGGATGCCACCACCAATCCTTCGCTGTTACTCAAAGCTGCCGGATTATCACAATATGAGCATTTAATAGACGATGCTATCGCCTGGGGTAAAAAAAATGGCAAGACCCAGGAACAACAGGTGGTCGCAGCGTGTGACAAACTGGCGGTCAATTTCGGTGCTGAAATCCTCAAAATCGTACCCGGTCGCGTGTCAACAGAAGTTGATGCACGCCTCTCTTTTGATAAAGAAAAGAGTATTGAGAAGGCGCGCCATCTGGTGGACTTGTATCAGCAACAAGGCGTTGAGAAATCACGCATTCTGATCAAGCTGGCTTCGACCTGGGAAGGAATTCGCGCGGCAGAAGAGCTGGAAAAAGAAGGTATTAACTGCAACCTGACGCTGCTGTTTTCTTTTGCACAGGCACGGGCCTGTGCGGAAGCAGGCGTTTTTCTGATTTCGCCGTTTGTCGGGCGTATTTATGACTGGTATCAGGCACGCAAGCCGATGGACCCGTATGTGGTGGAAGAAGATCCGGGCGTTAAATCGGTGCGCAATATCTACGACTACTATAAGCAACACCACTATGAAACCATTGTGATGGGCGCGAGCTTCCGTCGCACCGAACAAATCCTCGCCTTAACCGGCTGCGATCGACTGACTATCGCACCGAATTTGCTGAAGGAGCTGCAGGAAAAAGTTTCGCCAGTGGTACGTAAATTAATCCCACCTTCTCAGACGTTCCCACGCCCAGCTCCCATGAGCGAAGCGGAGTTCCGTTGGGAGCACAATCAGGATGCGATGGCGGTAGAAAAACTGTCTGAAGGCATTCGTCTGTTCGCCGTTGATCAACGCAAACTGGAAGATCTTCTTGCCGCCAAACTATAAACCAGCCACGGAGTGTTATATGTCCCGAAAAGACCTTGCCAATGCGATTCGCGCACTCAGTATGGATGCGGTACAAAAAGCCAACTCTGGTCATCCCGGCGCGCCGATGGGCATGGCTGATATTGCCGAAGTGCTGTGGAACGATTTTCTTAAACATAACCCTACCGACCCAACCTGGTATGATCGCGACCGCTTTATTCTTTCCAACGGTCACGCGTCGATGCTGCTCTACAGTTTGCTACATCTGACCGGTTACGACCTGCCGCTGGAAGAACTGAAGAACTTCCGTCAGTTGCATTCGAAAACCCCAGGCCACCCGGAGATTGGCTATACGCCAGGCGTTGAAACCACCACCGGCCCGCTTGGACAAGGTTTGGCGAACGCCGTCGGGCTGGCGATAGCAGAGCGTACACTGGCGGCGCAGTTTAACCAGCCAGACCATGAGATCGTCGATCACTTCACCTATGTGTTTATGGGCGACGGCTGCCTGATGGAAGGTATTTCCCACGAAGTCTGTTCGCTGGCAGGCACGCTGGGACTGGGCAAGCTGATTGGTTTTTACGATCACAACGGTATTTCCATCGACGGTGAAACAGAAGGCTGGTTTACCGACGATACGGCAAAACGTTTTGAAGCCTATCACTGGCATGTGATCCATGAAATCGACGGTCACGATCCGCAGGCGGTGAAGGAAGCGATCCTTGAAGCGCAAAGCGTGAAAGATAAGCCGTCGCTGATTATCTGCCGTACGGTGATTGGCTTTGGTTCGCCGAATAAAGCAGGTAAGGAAGAGGCGCACGGCGCACCACTGGGGGAAGAAGAAGTGGCGCTGGCACGGCAAAAACTGGGCTGGCACCATCCGCCATTTGAGATCCCTAAAGAGATTTATCACGCCTGGGATGCCCGTGAAAAAGGCGAAAAAGCGCAGCAGAGCTGGAATGAGAAGTTTGCCGCCTATAAAAAGGCTCATCCGCAACTGGCAGAAGAGTTTACCCGACGGATGAGCGGTGGTTTACCGAAGGACTGGGAGAAAACGACTCAGAAATATATCAATGAGTTACAGGCAAATCCGGCGAAAATCGCTACCCGTAAGGCTTCGCAAAATACGCTTAACGCTTACGGGCCGATGCTGCCTGAGTTGCTCGGCGGTTCGGCGGATCTGGCTCCCAGCAACCTGACCATCTGGAAAGGTTCTGTTTCGCTGAAGGAAGATCCAGCGGGCAACTACATTCACTACGGGGTGCGTGAATTTGGCATGACCGCTATCGCCAACGGCATCGCGCACCACGGCGGCTTTGTGCCGTATACCGCGACGTTCCTGATGTTTGTTGAATACGCCCGTAACGCCGCGCGGATGGCGGCACTGATGAAAGCGCGGCAGATTATGGTTTATACCCACGACTCAATTGGCCTGGGCGAAGATGGTCCGACGCACCAGGCTGTTGAGCAACTGGCCAGCCTGCGCTTAACGCCAAATTTCAGCACCTGGCGACCGTGCGATCAGGTGGAAGCGGCGGTGGGCTGGAAGCTGGCGGTTGAGCGCCACAACGGACCGACGGCACTGATCCTCTCAAGGCAGAATCTGGCCCAGGTGGAACGTACGCCGGATCAGGTTAAAGAGATTGCTCGTGGCGGTTATGTGCTGAAAGACAGCGGCGGTAAGCCAGATATTATTCTGATTGCCACCGGTTCAGAGATGGAAATTACCCTGCAAGCGGCAGAGAAATTAGCAGGAGAAGGTCGCAATGTACGCGTAGTTTCCCTGCCCTCGACCGATATTTTCGACGCCCAGGATGAGGAATATCGGGAGTCGGTGTTGCCTTCTAACGTTGCGGCTCGCGTGGCGGTGGAAGCAGGTATTGCCGATTACTGGTACAAGTATGTTGGTCTGAAAGGGGCAATTGTCGGGATGACGGGTTACGGGGAATCTGCTCCGGCGGATAAGCTGTTCCCGTTCTTTGGCTTTACCGCCGAGAATATTGTGGCAAAAGCGCATAAGGTGCTGGGAGTGAAAGGTGCCTGATGGTGATTGCCGGATGCTGATTGCCGGATGCGACGCTGACGCGTCTTATCCGGCCTACAGCGTCTTATCCGGCCTACATGTCCCGCCATTTTGTTTAACGGGTGATCCACAACGTGGGCCAGGCGTCTGGCCCATGCCAGTTATCGCAGGTGGGTTCTGCGGCGTAACGCACCAGGCGAAAACGCTGACCGTCAAAGCGCCAGCGCGCCTGAATGCCACAATCGCTTAATCCGCGCCCTTTCGCTAAGGTCACCAGTTCACGCGATTTCTCATCAAATGTTGCGTTCATCAGTTCCAGTTCATTCGTCTCCTGACCGTTGTTGAACGGCAAACGCAACCGAACCGGGCGCGAAGCTAGTGGCTTTTTACGCGACACAATCCATGCCAAATCAATGGTGTTATAGGCCCCTGCCTCACAGCTAATCATCATCAGCGCTTTATCATCAGTCAGCGCAGTGACATTCACCTCACGACGCAATGGATCAAGCGAGCAGCGCAGACCATTCATCCGCCAGTTTCCATAATCCAGCAAATCGTTGCGTTCTTCGAGTGAGAGTGGCGTCGGCGTTGGGTTAACCACCGCGACCTCTTTCAGCGCAGGCGCGGGCGGTACGCTGAGCGGCGGTTCGTCCCCTTTCTTGATCCACGCGGTTTCACTGCCAACGCGCTTTTGCTGAGCATCAATAAACAACAACGCTGCTTTTAAGCCACTCAGAGAAATGGTCTGATCGCCATCGCGTAAGGTGATTGCCTTCCCTTCCTGAATCATCTGCAAAAACGCGGTGATGGTTGCCGTATCATCGGTTACTAATAACCATGGTGAAATCCGCCACTTGTCACCACTTAACGCCAACGGCTCGCCATCTAACAGCAGCCGTGGCGCTATCTCCCCTTCTGACGCCTCCGGCGACTTCAATCCGCCGCGCTCAATACGTAAAACGGCATCGGTATGCGCCCCGGCGCTGCGGCTCAGGGTCATCACCAGTCCATTATGATCGCCCGTATTACGCGCCACGCAGAAATTTTGGTTATTACAGGTGACCTGCCAGTCGGAAAACGCCCGTTGCGCTGGTGCCGCCCACACCAAAGACGTCGGCAACAAAGCGAAAAAAAAGAGAAGGAAAATGCGATAGCGCATGGACGGTACGACCCCAGAAGTTCAAACAAACAGCACAAGTCGTATCTTCGTTGCGCAGGTAGCGCGGCTCAATCGGATTTGTCGGATTGAGCCAATAATAAACAACGAAATATTATTGTTATTTTTCAGTCCATTAAATGTGACGTTTGCAAATAGTTAAGCAATAACACCGTCTTACCGTCACGTATCTCGCCGGTTTTGATCATCTCCAGCGCCTGGCTGAACGGCAGCTCGAGCACTTCAATATCTTCATCTTCGACACCGCCACCGGCGTTAGCGCGCTGATTGTCACTGTATTCGGCGATAAAAAAGTGGATTAGCTCAGTCACACCGCCTGGCGACATATACAGTTCAAATAATTTGCGCACTTCACCCACTTCATAGCCCGTCTCTTCAATCGCTTCTTTGCGAATACACACTTCCGGTTCGTCGTTATCCAGCAGCCCGGCGCAGGTTTCAATCAGCTGCCCGCTTTCATTGCCATTAACCCAGGTAGCGACACGGAACTGACGAATCAGAACCACGGTCTTTTTCTTCGTGTTGTACAGGAGGATCGTCGCACCATTGCCGCGATCGTACACTTCACGTTTATGGCGGATAACTTCGCCGTCTTTGCGCGTGAGATCGTAAGTAATGTTGTGCAGGGTGAAATAGTTATCGGAGAGAATTTTGTCTTTAATGAGGGTGATTTGTTGCGTCATACCGACTCCACAGCGCGAAATGAACAATTATCTTACGCTGTGAAGTCGGGTTTGTCTGCGCAGGCTATCAGTGAGATTTGACTGATTTTACCCCCAGCCAGTCAATAATCCCCTGTGCCGCATGACGTCCTTCTGCCATTGCGGTAACCACCAGATCCGCACCACGCACGGCGTCACCACCAGCGAAGATTTTCGGATTGGTGGTCTGGTAACGGTACTGGCTTTCCACATCCGCGATGATGCGGCCCCATTTGTCTACCGTTACACCGTGCGACTCCAGCCACGGCATCCCGTGCGGATTGAAGCCAAACGCCATAATCACCGCGTCGGCTGGCATGACAAATTCACTGCCTTCCACCGGCACTGGACGCCGACGCCCCTGGGCATCCGGCTCGCCAAGACGCGTGCGCAGGAAACGAATCCCGCAGACGTGACCTTGTTCATTCAGCTCAAGCGCCACCGGCTGGACGTTAAATTCGAAGTTGGCCCCCTCTTCGCGGGCGTTCTTCACTTCTTTCTTCGAGCCTGGCATGTTAGCTTCATCACGACGATAAGCGCAGGTGACGTTACTCGCGCCGTGGCGCAGCGCAGTACGCACACAGTCCATCGCGGTGTCGCCGCCGCCCAGTACCACGACGTTAAGTCCGGCGGTATTGATAAACGGCTCTTCCGGTAGCTCTTCGAGCCCCATCACCTGTTTAGTGTTGGCAATGAGGAAGGGCAGCGCGTCATAAACGCCCGGCGCATCTTCATTGGGTAAACCCGCTTTCATGGAACGGTAAGTGCCTACGCCAACGAAGACCGCGTCGTATTGTTCCAAAAGCGAATCCAAAGAGACATCTTTACCCACTTCACAATTGAGTTCGAAGTGAATCCCCATCGCGCTGAAGATTTCCCGACGGCGTGCCAGCAGGGATTTATCCAGTTTGAAAGAAGGAATGCCGAAAGTGAGCAAGCCACCGATTTCTGGATGGCGATCGTACACCGTCACCCCCACGCCATTGCGGGTCAGAACATCCGCACAGGCCAGCCCTGCCGGACCTGCACCGATAATCGCCACCCGCTTGTCCACTTTGGTGACATGGCTTAAGTCAGGACGCCAACCTTTCGCCAACGCCTGATCTGAAATGTAGCGTTCAATGTTGCCGATAGTTACCGCGCCGTGCTCATCGCGAATAGTACAGGCACCTTCACACAAACGGTCTTGCGGACAAACGCGTCCGGTAATTTCCGGCAGGGTGTTGGTCTGGTGAGAAAGCTCGACGGCGGCGTCGATGTTTCCGGCTTTCACCAGTTCAATCCACTGCGGTATATGGTTATGCAGCGGGCAGGTCCATTCACAAACGCTGTGCTCGCCGCACTTAAGGCAGCGCGAGGCTTCCCGTTGTGCCTGGTCGGCGCGAAATGGCAGATAAATTTCATCAAAACCGGTTTTGCGCGCTTCAATCGCCAGTTTATCCGGCTCGCCACGCGCGGGCGTTGCCTGCATTTGTTCGACTTTACTCATTACCGGCATTTCTTGCGCCGCGGTACTGGCATGCCACGGTTGATGTTCCTGACGCGCGGTGCGCAAGCGGCGGGATTTCGCCATGCCGGAGAGTGCGACGTCAGTGACCAGTTGCAGCGCGTCCGCCGGGCAATTCTCAACACAGGCAGGACCGTTTTCGCGCCCCGCACAAAGGTCGCATTTATGCGCCGTGGCTTTTACTTTTCCTGCCGCGACGGGTGTCAGGACGATTTGCATCGTACCAAAAGGACAGGCCACCACGCAGGATTTACAGCCAATACACTTTTGCTGATTGACCTGAATGCTGTCATCAACGTGGCTGATTGCGCCATTAGGGCAGCTACGGGCGCAGGGCGCATCTTCACAATGGTGACAGGTCACTGCACTACGTTGCTGTTGATGTTTGATAACCGTAATTCGGGGATGAAAATGGTGTTGGCTCAGGACATGTTGCTCATCATTGTGAGCCATGACACAGGCGATTTCACAAGCATGACAACCCAGACATTGCTGACTGTTGGCCATAATAAAACGATTCATAACGACCTTCTTTTTTGGTTGTAAAAACCTTATTCTTTATATGAGTGTTGTTATTACCCGACTTACAGGGGAATCGGCAATGTTCATGTGCCCAGAATAAGTAACTATTTCGCTATAAACTGTGGCAGATCAAATAATCCCATCACTGACTAAATTGTGTTTCAGCGAACTGGAACATTAATGATTTTTTGTGGAGAAGACGCGTGTGATTGTTAAACGACCCGTCTCGGCCAGTCTGGCCCGGGCCTTTTTTTACATTGTGCTGCTGTCGATTCTTTCCACGGGTATCGCTCTGCTAACTCTGGCGAGCAGTTTGCGCGACGCTGAGGCTATCAATATTGCCGGATCGCTGCGTATGCAGAGTTACCGCCTGGGCTACGACTTGCAAAGTGGCAGTCCACAACTCAATGCACATCGCCAGTTGTTTCAGCAGGCACTGCATTCACCGGTATTAACCAATCTCAACGTCTGGTATGTGCCAGAAGCAGTAAAAACTCGCTATGCGCATCTGAATGCCAACTGGCTGGAGATGAATAATCGGCTCAGCAAGGGCGATTTGCCGTGGTATCAGGCCAATATTAATAATTATGTTAATCAGATAGACCTGTTCGTGCTGGCTTTACAGCACTACGCTGAACGCAAAATGCTGCTGGTGGTGGCGATTTCCCTGGCTGGCGGTATCGGTATTTTCACGCTGGTCTTTTTTACTTTGCGCCGCATACGCCATCAGGTGGTTGCCCCGCTGAATCAGCTGGTTACCGCCAGTCAGCGTATTGAACACGGACAGTTCGACTCGCCGCCGCTGGATACCAACCTGCCGAATGAGCTTGGCCTGCTTGCAAAAACCTTTAACCAGATGTCGAGCGAGCTGCATAAATTGTACCTTTCGCTGGAGGCGTCAGTAGAAGAAAAGACCCGCGATCTCCACGAGGCCAAGCGTCGTCTGGAGGTGTTGTATCAATGTTCGCAGGCGCTGAACACCAGCCAGATTGATGTGCATTGTTTCCGCCATATTTTGCAGATTGTTCGCGACAATGAAGCGGCTGAGTATCTGGAGTTAAATGTCGGTGAAAACTGGCGGATTAGCGAAGGGCAACCAAACCCGGAATTGCCGATGCAGATTTTACCGGTGACAATGCAAGAGACGGTTTACGGTGAACTGCACTGGCAAAATAGTCACGTTTCATCATCAGAACCGCTGCTTAACAGCGTTTCATCGATGCTGGGACGCGGTTTGTACTTTAATCAGGCGCAGAAGCATTTTCAGCAGTTATTGTTGATGGAAGAACGTGCGACCATCGCCCGCGAATTGCACGACTCGCTGGCTCAGGTGCTTTCTTACTTACGTATCCAGTTGACGTTACTGAAGCGTTCGATACCGGAAGATAACGCCACCGCACAAAGTATCATGGCCGATTTTTCCCAGGCGTTGAATGATGCTTATCGGCAGTTACGCGAGCTGTTGACTACTTTCCGCCTGACGCTGCAGCAGGCGGATCTCCCCTCCGCGTTGAGGGAAATGCTGGATACGTTACAAAATCAAACCAGCGCCAAACTGACCCTCGACTGCCGTCTGCCAACCCTGGCGCTGGATGCGCAAATGCAGGTGCATTTGTTGCAAATTATTCGCGAAGCGGTGCTGAATGCGATGAAGCACGCCAACGCCAGCGAAATCGCCGTCAGTTGCGTCACCGCGCCGGACGGCAATCACACGGTTTATATCCGTGATAACGGGATTGGTATCGGTGAACCGAAAGAACCCGAAGGTCATTATGGTCTGAATATCATGCGCGAACGCGCGGAACGGCTGGGTGGGACGCTGACTTTTTCACAACCTTCCGGCGGCGGCACGTTAGTGAGTATTAGCTTTCGCTCTGCGGAGGGTGAGGAAAGTCAGTTGATGTAAAGCCTCCTACTGACCAAAGAATACTTGCACTTAAGGTTCAGTATAAAAGGGCATGATAATTTACATTAACTCCTTTTTTTCTCCACGATTGACTCGTACCTTGCCGCTACAGTGAAGCAAGTCAAGCCTACAACGATACGCAGAAACACGAGGTCCTCTTTTAATGGCGAATTTCTTTATTGATCGCCCCATTTTTGCCTGGGTGCTGGCAATCCTGTTGTGTCTGACAGGTACCCTGGCGATTTTTTCATTGCCCGTTGAACAATACCCCGATCTCGCGCCACCGAATGTGCGAGTGACCGCTAACTATCCCGGCGCATCGGCCCAGACGCTGGAAAACACCGTGACCCAGGTTATCGAGCAAAATATGACCGGCCTCGATAATCTCATGTATATGTCATCTCAGAGCAGTGGCACCGGTCAGGCATCTGTCACTTTAAGTTTTAAAGCAGGCACCGATCCGGACGAAGCCGTGCAGCAAGTACAAAACCAGCTGCAATCAGCCATGCGAAAGTTACCGCAGGCGGTGCAAAATCAGGGCGTGACGGTGCGTAAAACCGGCGATACCAATATTCTGACCATTGCTTTCGTCTCTACCGATGGTTCGATGGATAAACAGGATATTGCCGATTATGTTGCCAGTAATATTCAGGACCCGTTAAGCCGCGTGAATGGCGTCGGGGATATCGATGCCTATGGTTCGCAATATTCCATGCGTATCTGGCTGGACCCGGCGAAACTCAACAGTTTCCAGATGACGGCTAAAGATGTCACTGATGCCATTGAGTCACAGAACGCGCAGATTGCGGTTGGGCAACTTGGTGGTACACCTTCCGTCGATAAGCAGGCGCTCAACGCCACCATTAACGCCCAGTCACTGCTGCAAACACCAGAACAGTTCCGCGATATCACCTTGAGGGTGAATCAAGACGGCTCAGAGGTAAGGCTGGGCGATGTCGCCACCGTCGAAATGGGGGCGGAGAAATACGATTATCTTAGCCGCTTCAATGGTAAGCCAGCCTCCGGGCTGGGGGTAAAACTGGCCTCCGGCGCGAACGAAATGGCGACAGCGGAGCTGGTGCTCAATCGTCTCGACGATCTGGCACAGTATTTCCCGCACGGACTGGAATACAAGGTGGCGTATGAAACCACCTCGTTTGTTAAAGCCTCCATTGAAGACGTGGTGAAAACGCTGCTGGAAGCTATCGCCCTGGTTTTCCTCGTTATGTATCTGTTCCTGCAAAACTTCCGCGCCACGCTGATACCCACTATCGCCGTGCCGGTGGTGTTGATGGGAACCTTCTCCGTACTTTACGCCTTCGGTTACAGCGTCAACACCTTAACCATGTTCGCGATGGTACTGGCGATCGGTCTGCTGGTGGATGACGCCATCGTGGTGGTGGAAAACGTCGAACGTATTATGAGTGAGGAAGGACTCACTCCTCGCGAAGCCACACGTAAATCGATGGGGCAGATCCAGGGGGCACTGGTCGGGATTGCGATGGTTCTTTCGGCGGTATTTGTACCAATGGCCTTCTTCGGCGGCACCACCGGTGCCATCTATCGCCAGTTCTCTATTACCATTGTTGCGGCGATGGTGCTGTCAGTACTGGTAGCGATGATCCTCACTCCGGCTCTGTGTGCCACACTACTTAAGCCACTGAAAAAAGGTGAGCATCACGGGCAAAAAGGCTTTTTTGCCTGGTTTAACCAGATGTTTAACCGCAACGCCGAACGCTACGAAAAAGGGGTGGCGAAAATTCTCCACCGTAGCCTGCGCTGGATTGTGATTTATGTCCTGCTGCTTGGCGGCATGGTGTTCCTGTTCCTGCGTTTGCCGACGTCGTTCTTACCGCTGGAAGACCGTGGCATGTTTACTACCTCGGTACAATTGCCCAGCGGTTCAACCCAACAACAGACCCTGAAAGTCGTTGAGCAAATCGAGAAATATTACTTCACCCATGAAAAAGACAACATCATGTCGGTGTTTGCCACTGTTGGTTCTGGCCCCGGGGGTAACGGGCAAAACGTGGCGCGAATGTTTATCCGCCTGAAAGACTGGAGCGAACGCGACAGTAAGACCGGCACCTCATTTGCCATTATCGAGCGTGCAACGAAGGCGTTTAACAAGATTAAAGAAGCTCGCGTTATCGCCAGCAGCCCGCCAGCAATTAGCGGTCTTGGTAGTTCTGCAGGTTTTGATATGGAGTTGCAGGACCACGCTGGAGCAGGTCACGATGCGCTGATGGCAGCACGTAACCAGTTGCTGGCGCTGGCGGCGGAAACCCGGAGCTAACCCGTGTGCGCCATAACGGCCTCGATGACAGTCCGCAGTTGCAGATTGATATCGACCAGCGTAAAGCTCAGGCGCTGGGCGTTGCTATCGACGATATTAACGACACACTGCAAACCGCCTGGGGTTCGAGCTATGTGAATGACTTTATGGATCGCGGTCGCGTGAAGAAAGTCTATGTGCAGGCAGCTGCGCCGTATCGCATGCTGCCAGATGACATTAATCTCTGGTATGTCCGAAATAAAGATGGCGGCATGGTGCCCTTCTCTGCTTTCGCGACCTCACGCTGGGAGACAGGCTCGCCGCGTCTGGAACGCTATAACGGTTATTCTGCGGTTGAGATTGTTGGGGAAGCCGCACCGGGGGTCAGTACCGGTACGGCGATGGATATTATGGAATCGTTAGTGAAGCAGTTGCCAAACGGCTTTGGTCTGGAGTGGACGGCGATGTCGTATCAGGAGCGGCTTTCCGGCGCGCAGGCTCCGGCGCTGTACGCCATTTCCTTGCTGGTAGTATTCCTGTGTCTGGCGGCATTGTATGAAAGCTGGTCGGTACCGTTCTCGGTAATGCTGGTCGTGCCGCTGGGGGTTATCGGCGCGCTGCTGGCAACCTGGATGCGCGGGCTGGAAAACGACGTTTACTTCCAGGTGGGCCTGTTAACGGTCATTGGTTTATCGGCGAAAAACGCCATCCTGATCGTCGAGTTTGCTAACGAGATGAACCAAAAAGGCCACGACCTGTTTGAAGCGACGCTCCACGCCTGCCGTCAGCGTTTACGCCCGATTCTGATGACCTCGCTGGCATTTATCTTCGGCGTATTGCCAATGGCAACCAGCACGGGTGCCGGTTCCGGTGGTCAGCATGCGGTGGGTACTGGCGTAATGGGCGGGATGATTTCGGCCACTATTCTGGCTATTTACTTCGTGCCGCTGTTCTTTGTACTGGTGCGCCGCCGCTTCCCGCTGAAGCCGCGCCCGGAATAAGCAATAAAAAAGGCGACATGCTAATGTGTCGCCTTTTTCAACTTTCCGATTAAGAACCTGCTCAGCGGGTTCTTGCTGTTTGTACTTTGTCTCAGGAATTACTTACGAAGCATAACTTCAATAAAGTCTTTCCAGTTCCCCAGTTCACGTTCAATCATAACAACCTCTCTTATAATTATGGGTATTCTACGGAAACAATATACCGTGGTGAAGCTAATTTACTCGATTGCTGCGATGACTACCTCCGGGGGACAAACCTTATGTAAATACTATGGTCCTGCGGTGATAATTTGTATGTGATACACAGCAACATTTCGAGATATTCATACGGCATCTAATACTGATTTAATTCTGGTTAAAATACAGACAGATAACAAGATGAATATTCTTAATGTTTACGTTAAAAATGTTTAATATTATTTAATAGTTGTTAATTTGAATACTTCGATAATGTTATATTTCCTGATAATCATTTGCAGGCAAAATGTTTTCACCCTTAAATGAGTATTTATTCTCATAAATCGAAAAAGGATTCATTATGGTTACACTTTACGGCATCAAAAATTGTGACACCATTAAAAAGGCTCGCCGTTGGCTGGAAGCCAATAACATCGACTATCGTTTTCATGATTACCGCGTCGATGGGCTGGACAGCGAATTATTGAACGGTTTTATCAACGAATTAGGCTGGGAAGCGTTACTCAACACCCGTGGTACAACCTGGCGTAAACTGGACGAAACCACCCGCAATAAAATCACCGATGCGGCCTCTGCGGCGGCATTAATGACTGAAATGCCTGCAATTATCAAACGTCCATTGCTCTGCGCGCCCGGTAAGCCTATGCTGCTGGGTTTCAGTGATTCCAGTTATCAGCAATTTTTCCATGAGGTGTAGTCTATGTCGTGCCCGGTTATTGAGCTGACACAACAGCTTATTCGCCGCCCTTCCCTGAGTCCTGATGACGCAGGATGCCAGGCTTTGTTGATTGAACGTTTGCAGGCGATCGGTTTTACCGTTGAACGCATGGACTTTGCCGATACGCAGAATTTTTGGGCATGGCGTGGGCAAGGTGAAACATTGGCCTTTGCCGGGCATACCGACGTGGTGCCGCCTGGCGACGCCGATCGTTGGATCAATCCGCCGTTTGAACCAACCATTCGTGACGGCATGTTATTCGGGCGCGGTGCGGCAGATATGAAAGGCTCGCTGGCGGCGATGGTGGTAGCGGCAGAACGTTTTGTCGCACAACATCCCAACCATACGGGGCGACTGGCATTTCTGATCACCTCTGATGAAGAAGCTAGTGCCCACAACGGTACGGTAAAAGTCGTCGAAGCGTTAATGGCGCGTAATGAGCGTCTCGATTACTGCCTGGTCGGCGAACCGTCGAGTATCGAAGTGGTTGGTGATGTGGTGAAAAATGGTCGTCGCGGATCGTTAACCTGCAACCTTACCATTCATGGCGTTCAGGGGCATGTGGCCTACCCGCATCTGGCTGACAATCCAGTACATCGCGCAGCCCCTTTCCTTAATGAATTAGTGGCTATTGAGTGGGATCAGGGCAATGAATTTTTCCCGGCGACCAGTATGCAGATTGCTAATATTCAGGCGGGAACGGGCAGTAACAACGTTATTCCGGGTGAACTGTTTGTGCAGTTTAACTTCCGCTTCAGCACCGAACTGACTGATGAGATGATCAAAGCACAGGTGCTTGCCCTGCTTGAAAAACATCAACTGCGTTATACGGTGGACTGGTGGCTTTCCGGGCAGCCATTTTTGACCGCGCGCGGTAAACTGGTGGATGCGGTCGTTAACGCGGTTGAGCACTATAATGAAATTAAACCGCAGCTACTGACCACAGGCGGAACGTCCGACGGGCGCTTTATTGCTCGCATGGGGGCGCAGGTGGTGGAACTCGGGCCGGTCAATGCCACTATTCATAAAATTAATGAATGTGTGAACGCTGCCGACCTGCAGCTACTTGCCCGTATGTATCAACGTATCATGGAACAGCTCGTCGCCTGATGAGTGGTTCTGCAAGAGGAAATAAGCATGGACTGGCTGGCTAAATATTGGTGGATTCTGGTGATTGTCTTTTTGGTAGGCGTCCTGCTGAACGTGATTAAAGATCTCAAGCGCGTGGACCATAAGAAATTTCTCGCCAACAAGCCGGAGCTTCCCCCGCATCGTGATTTCAACGATAAGTGGGACGATGACGACGACTGGCCGAAAAAGGATCAACCGAAGAAGTAAGCTGAGTGCTCAACCGTAGGCCGGATAAGGCGTTAACGCCGCATCCGGCAATGGTGAACGATGCCTGATGCGACGCTCACGCGTCTTATCAGGCCAGGTAATCTGTCTTTTACATCATTTCAATCACATCATCATCGCCAGGCTTACCGCCACTTAGCGCTTCGTCGAAATAATGTTTCGGAATGGTATAACGCAAGTGATCCAGGGCAAATTGCATACTGCGATTGTCGATCGCATGGCCTAAATCCTCCACGATATCCAGCGTCACGTCACCACCGGCACTGATTAACGCTTCCTGCGCCGCAACCGCATGCGCCAGATCGATAACCGGATCTTCACCGCCATGAATCAGGTGAATTGTCGTGGCTGTAGACGCAGTTTCCGGCAGGCTCGCATAGCGTCCGTTAAAAGCAATGACGCGTGAAGCAAGGCCCGGTTCGGCTTTAATGCTCTCCAGCACCATAATCGCGCCTTGAGAGAAACCGATGAGCGCCGTGGCGTTAGCCCCTACTCCGCTCTGTTTCTGCCAGTAGCGCACCGTTTCAATAAACGTCGGCATGATCGCATCCACACGCGCCTGGCGATTATCTTCCGTAATACCCTGCACCGAAAACCACTGCGCCCCGCCGGATTACCGCTCGGCTCCGCGCCACCGACACTCACCACCAGCGCATCAGGAAACAGCGGTGCAAACCAGCTACCTATTTCCCCCATTGCCACCGGGTTATCCCCGACACCGTGGAAAAGCAGTAACAACTGTTGCGCAGGTTTATCCGGGCTTTGAACAACAAAATGGTCATGTTTCATGGCGAACTCCTTAACTGATGTCATTAATTTTACGCCGCTGACTCACAATGACCATGGGAGAAAATTGAAGGAGTCAGTGAAAAAATTGCCATTGCGTTATGCGATCGCGCAGACGCTCAGTGCGAACATCATTAAGTGCGAACAGCGCCTGCGCGGCCTCTTCCCGCTGACGGACCAGTAACATCTTGCGGCCTGAAAGTTTAAGTGTGGTACATAACTGCGCGTCGCTGACGTTTTTCTGTAAACGCCCACGCAGCGCCGGTAATGCCAGTTCACTGGTTTGTAGCAGACGCAATAAGCAACCTAACGATGTTAATAGCGGACGATGAGCGAAAGCAAAACCGGCCAGTTCAAGCCAGTCGTCGTCAGAAAGGACGGCATCGTTTAGTGGATCAACAGGAAGCGTTTCGCCATTCCACTTTGCGAGAGCTTGCGCATCGCGACGTAAACGGTAATGCTCACGTTCAGCCAGTTGTTTACCCGCATTACTCATCGGTAACAGCGCCATCGCCGTATAGCAACCGCTGCTGGCTTCACGATGATTACCCATCCGCACCAGCACAAAACCGCAGCGGTGCCAGAAACGCCATAACTCCCCGGTGTAACCAAAACTCACCGAAAGATAGTCGAGGTCACGCGTATATTGCAAAGCACCAGCAATAAGTTGCTGCCCTGTGCCTTCCCGCTGACGCGCCGGATGAACTGCTATCCGGCTGACCCGCCGTCCACGCAATGTCGCTGCCAGTGGATTGCTACCGTGCGCCGCCAGCGACTGGGCCACCAGATTACCCCGCGGGCGACGAAAACCTGCCCATACCGCCTGACTGAGTTGTTGAGATAATCCCCCCTCATCCACCAGCCACAGCGCTCCGGCAATCTCGTTTTCGCCAGCCGCCTGTAAAAAATATTGCCCTGGTGCATCCATCATCCGGCGTAAATCCAGCGGCGAAGTCCGGTAGTGCGCACCAGACAATAACTGATAAACCTTTAACGGCGTTTCTGGCTCGCTTCGCCATAACGTTTGTTCAAATGCGGAAATGACGATATTGCCTTGTGGTGTATGGGTGAAGTTTTCATCGTCAAAAACCAGTGCCTCACTAACCATTTTTTCCAGCGGGCATCCCTGTGCCCAGCGGATCGGCTGTTGCAGTTCAAAACGGTGTAAATGCGGAAAGCGAGCGCAAAATTTCAGCAAAAAACCACGTCCGGTGCCTTCGTAGCCCTGCACCGTAGTGGTTAACAACGTTCGAGGAAAACGCGATACCAGTTGATGCAACAACGGCGCAGGTATGGCTGCGGCTTCGTCGACCACCAGCCAGTCGGCTTGCTCATCGCTGGCTAACAAGGCATCCGGCGCAATAAAGCGAAACTTCTCGCCCGCAAATTGTGCCAGTACATCCGTTGCCGCTTTTGCGGGCGCGGTGACAATCGCACTGCCCGCAATACAAGAAATGAGTTGCCCTGCCAGCGCCGACTTACCGCGCCCACGCGCAGCCGTTACCGCTGCCACGCCCGGCGGCATGGTCAGTAGCTGCTGTAAGAGTTGCTGTTGTTCTGGTTGTGGTGCGCCGGTCGCGGGGTGCCAGTCAGTACGGGGAGTAAAATGCGCCAACGAGAACGGCTGGTTTTGCCGCCAGAGGATAGCGTCGTTATCCGCCGTAAGTACGCGTTTGAGATGCTGGACAAAATGCGGCGTCGCAATAGGGTCAGGGCAATCACTCCAGCGCAGCGAGTCGGCATCAGGTTGGTTTTCCCACTCTTCCCATACAGGGAGTAACAAAACCAGCCAGCTTCCCGCTTTCAACGTTCCGCTAAGTGCTGCAAAGGCAGCGGCATCAAAGCCGTGGCGGGCGTCGAATACCGCATGCCGGAACTCGCGCCCAAGTAAAGTTTGTAGCGCCGAGGGTGAACAGTGGTTTTCAGCATCTGGCTGCGGCGAAATCCACAGCCAGTCGCCAGGTAAGGCATCACGCAACTTAAGAACATGATCAAAACACCAACCCTCTTCCCCGCTCAACACCAGCAAGCGGCGGATCCCTTCACGTTTCATTTGCGCTGTTAATGTGTAAAGCGCAGTCAGTTCAGCCATCCCTGCCCCGGAAATTAAATGCTTTTACCAAAAGTATTACATTGTGCCGGATCGCCGCTGTCGAAACCACGTTTAAACCAGCTGTAGCGTTGCTGAGAAGTGCCATGTGTGAAACTGTCTGGTACTACTCGCCCCTGACTTTGCTGTTGTAAACGGTCATCGCCGATGGCCTGCGCCGCATTCAGCGCCTCTTCCAGATCGCCGGTTTCCAGAACGCCTTGCTGCTGCATACTATGCCCCCAGACACCGGCAAAACAGTCGGCCTGGAGTTCCATACGCACAGATAAGCGGTTCACTTCCGCCTGCGTCGCGTTTTGTTGCAGTTGACGAACTTTCGGCTCGATGCCTAACAGTTTCTGCACATGATGACCGACTTCATGGGCGATAACGTACCCCTGGGCAAAATCGCCATCCGCGCCAAGTTTGTCTTTCATGTCATCATAGAAGGAGAGATCGATATAAACTGTGCCATCCGCCGGCAATAGAACGGCCCCATAATGGACTGGCCCGCCCCGCAGCCGGTGCGCGTCATTCCACGGTACATGACCAGCTTCGGTTGCTGATAGGTCTTACCCATCTTTTCGAACTGTTGTCCCCAGGTGTCTTCCGTGGTTGCCAGAATCACCGAGGTGAATTTTGCGGCTTCGTCTTCATTTGGGCTAATTGACCGCGTTGATTGCTGTTGGGAAACCGGCTGTCCGGTCATCAACCCGGTTAAATCAACGCCATAGTAGCCTGCAACCAGCACGACTATCAGTAAAATCAGCCCGCCTTTACCGCTCGGCAGACGGAAACCGGGACCGCCCATTGACGGACCGCCAGAGCTGTTGCGCCTGTCTTCAACATTGTCACTTTCACGTCGCCCTTGCCAACGCATAGATACCTCAACAATATATTCATTATAGAAATGATCGTAGGTGGTTCAGAGGAAGATTACCACAGGAAAGCGGGATGAAATGGCGGAGGAATGAGCGTTCAATGCACATCTTACGAGAATGGTTGTCTTGCCGTGCCAGCAGCACGGCAAGATGATGAACAGAAAAATCAGTCCAGCTGTACACCCAGGCGGCGGGCGACGGCTTCATAGGCCTCGATCAGGCCACCGAGGCTCTGGCGGAAACGGTCTTTGTCCATTTTCTCCAGTGTTTCTTTGTCCCACAGGCGGCTGCCGTCCGGGGAGAACTCATCGCCCAGTACGACTTCACCTTTGTACAGGCCAAACTCCAGCTTGAAGTCGACCAGAATCAGACCAGCATCATCGAACAGTTTTTTCAGCACGTCGTTCGCTTTGTAGGTCAGCTCTTTCATACGCGCCAGGTTCTCTTTGCTTACCCAGCCAAAGGTTTCGCAGTAAGATTCGTTGACCATCGGATCGTGCATGGCGTCGTTTTTCAGGAACAGATCGAACAGCGGCGGGTTCAGCTCAATACCTTCTTCGATTCCAAGACGTTTCACCAGAGAGCCAGCAGCACGGTTACGCACGACACACTCAACCGGCACCATATCCAGCTTTTTCACCAGACATTCGGTATCGGAGAGCAGACGCTCCATTTGAGTCGGGATACCCGCTTCAGCCAGTTTGCTCATAATGAAGTAGTTGAACTTGTTGTTCACCATACCTTTGCGATCAAACTGCTCAATGCGCGCGCCATCCCCTGCTGACGTATCATTGCGGAATTCGAGCACCAACAGGTCCGGGTTTTCCGTGCTGTATACGGTTTTCGCTTTACCACGATACAACTCAGCTTGCTTTTGCATCTTTATCACTCCTGGGTGTGAATTAACGTTTTAAAATCTTTTGCTGTCTGGTGTGCCGGATGTTTTGTCGGATGCGGCGTGAACGCCTTATCCGAACTACGTCCGACAAACAAATTTCGTGCGAATTACCGCTAAAATCGCGTTTTCCTGCAGACGCACACGTTTGCGTATCATATCAGAAAAAAGGGCCGGATGATTCCAGCCCTGTATTTTTACTTGCTAAACGCAGCCTGGAAGACAGCTACCAGCGCGTCGTTCTGACTCTGAGTCAGAGTATGACCTTTCGGATCGATGAACTGTAGGCTGCTGCGGTTATCTAAATCGCCAACCTGCAGTTTATAGTCACCGGATGCCAGGCCTGGATCGCTCGCGCCCAGTTCCTGCCAGTCGCTGTCAGACAGCGGCTTATAAGTTACGGCCATGTTGCCCTGCGAACGGGTGCTGTCGGTCACTTTCATGCCCACTTTTTCCAGCGCCGCTGGCAGACGTTGCCAAACCACATTGAACGGCCCGCGTACGACCAGCATTGGTAAACCGGTGTCATCAGCTGCACTTTGTACGTCCATAGTGGTGGAGGCACGATTTTGCGCAGCGTTCGCGGCGTCAGTGGCAGATTTATCCAGACCGGCGGAAATAACGTTCATCATCTCCGTGCTGTAACGCTGCATGGAAGCCGCGTCTGCAACCGGTTTGCCCGCCTGTTCCAGGTTCAGCAGTTTAACCGTAACCGCCTGCTGATAACCCTGCGGCTTAACAGAGATTTGATAACGACCACGATACTGCTCGTCTTCGTCCAGACGGTTCCATTGTACCCAATCGGTGGTCAGTGTCTGACCAGCATCATCACGTTGGGTGATGGTGTAGTTTTTCGCCTGCAGCACGCTAACCACCTGCGGCCACAGAGTATTGCCACGACCATTTTCCACCAGCAATGAAGCGGTATCGCCCGTGAACTGGGTACGCGCGCCAGAAACCAGTGCCAGCGGCTGGGCTGGTGGACGAATGTCCAGCGCCTTACCGACAGCACCACTACCGTTGGTCACCGGGATTGCATAATCACCGGAGGTCACCGGCAAAATCATTCCAGCCGGGGCATGAAGCTCCGCAAGCGGTGCCGCTTCCAGGTAGGCTTCATCACCACTGACCTGACGCTTATAGCGTGAGTCAGAACTACAGGCAGCGAGTAATAAAACAAGCGAAACACCCGCAACCTTTGCCAGGCGCGACTTTTGAACAGAGTAAGCCATCAAATCTCCCTAAACTTTACAGCAAACCGGCATGCTTAAGCGCCGCTCTGACCGTCTCACGACCACTGTCGGTGATTGGTGTCATTGGCAGGCGCAGCGTATCGGTCGCCACAAGACCCAGTTCCTTACATGCCCATTTCACCGGGATTGGATTGGGTTCGACAAATAGTTTGTTGTGTAATGGCATCAGACGCTGATTAATAACGCGTGCCTCGGCAAAATGCCCTTCTGCTGCCAGTTTGCACATCTGGGCCATATCACGCGCTGCGACGTTAGCCGTAACGGAAATAACCCCATGACCGCCCAATTGCATGAAGTCCAGCGCGCTCGCATCATCGCCGCTCAGCAGAACAAAATCATCTGAAACCAGCTCTTTGATCTGGTTTACACGCGTTAAGTTCCCTGTTGCCTCTTTGATTCCGATAATATTTTTTACTTTCGCCAGACGGCCCACCGTTTCCGGGAGCAGATCGCAGCCAGTACGGGACGGCACATTATACAGAATTTGCGGCAGGTCAGTATGCTCAGCGATGGCTTTGAAATGCTGATACAAACCTTCTTGCGACGGACGATTGTAGTAAGGGGTTACCGTCAGGCAGCCGACGATACCACTGTCATTGAAGCGCTGCGTCAGGCTAATGGCTTCCGCAGTAGCGTTAGCGCCGGTCCCGGCAATTACCGGAATGCGCCCATCAGCCAGCTCCAGCGTCATCATCACCACATCAGCATGTTCGTCATGATTTAAGGTAGCGGACTCGCCAGTGGTGCCAACAGAAACGATCGCCGAAGTACCGCTGGCGACATGATAATCAATCAGTTTTTTCAAGCTAGCCCGACAGACATTACCTTTTTCATCCATCGGAGTAACAATCGCGACAATACTTCCCGTGAACATGGGCCATCCTCTGTGCAAACAAGTGTCTCAATGGTACGTTTGGTATGGCATTAAAAGCAAGCAGACAGAACCGTTCTGATTGTTGTATGCATGTTTTTTTTATGCTTTCCTTAAGAACAACTCACCCCTTAAAGGAATAACCAGTTTGACACTGTCATCGCAACATTATCTGGTGATCACTGCGTTGGGTGCCGATCGCCCTGGAATTGTGAACACCATCACCCGTCATGTCAGTAGTTGCGGCTGTAATATTGAAGACAGTCGCCTGGCGATGCTGGGAGAAGAGTTCACGTTTATTATGCTGCTTTCCGGTTCATGGAATGCCATTACTCTGATTGAATCAACGTTACCGTTGAAAGGTGCCGAACTGGATCTTTTAATCGTGATGAAGCGCACGACGGCGCGTCCGCGTCCGCCAATGCCAGCATCTGTCTGGGTTCAGGTCGATGTGGCAGACTCCCCGCATTTAATTGAACGCTTCACAGCACTTTTCGACGCGCATCATATGAACATTGCGGAGCTGGTGTCGCGCACGCAACCTGCTGAAAATGAACGGGCTGCGCAGTTGCATATTCAGATAACCGCCCACAGCCCCGCATCTGCGGACGCAGCAAATATTGAGCAAGCGTTCAAAGCCCTATGTACAGAACTCAATGCACAAGGCAGTATTAACGTCGTCAATTATTCCCAACATGATGAACAGGATGGAGTTAAGTAATGAATCCACTGAAAGCCGGTGATATCGCACCGAAATTTAGCTTGCCGGATCAAGACGGAGAACAAGTTAATTTGACCGACTTCCAGGGACAGCGTGTTCTGGTTTATTTCTACCCGAAAGCCATGACCCCCGGCTGTACCGTACAGGCCTGCGGCTTACGCGATAACATGGATGAGTTGAAAAAAGCGGGCGTTGATGTGCTGGGTATCAGCACCGATAAACCCGAAAAACTCTCCCGTTTTGCGGAAAAAGAGCTGCTTAACTTTACGCTCCTGTCTGATGAGGACCACCAGGTGTGCGAACAATTCGGCGTCTGGGGTGAAAAGTCCTTCATGGGCAAAACCTACGATGGCATTCATCGCATCAGCTTCCTGATTGACGCTGATGGCAAAATCGAACATGTCTTTGACGATTTCAAAACCAGCAATCACCACGACGTTGTGCTGAACTGGCTGAAAGAACACGCCTGATTACTTTGCTCCATTCCGTGCTGGCTGCGCTTGCGGCCAGCATACCTCACTTCTCGTGATCAAGATCACATTCTCGCTTTCCCCTGCGACACGGGTGTCGAATCCATTTTTTGCTGAACGTTAATGACCATCATTTTTGTACCGTTCAGAATCCAGTCAATACATAACTTATTGAATATATTGAGTTAATCAGAATGGCATCCTTTATGCAATATGAAATGCAATGTTTCATATCATTTTCAAGGAGCCGACATGAACCGCTTTGTGGTGGCCGAACCACTGTGGTGTACAGGATGTAATACCTGTCTCGCTGCCTGTTCGGACGTGCATAAAACGCAAGGTTTACAGCAACACCCGCGCCTGGCCCTGGCGAAGACGTCAACAATCACTGCCCCTGTCGTGTGTCATCACTGTGAGGAAGCCCCTTGCCTGCAGGTCTGCCCGGTCAATGCCATCTCTCAGAGGGATGATGCGATCCAACTCAACGAAAGCCTCTGTATTGGCTGCAAGCTTTGCGCCGTGGTCTGCCCATTTGGCGCAATCAGCGCTTCAGGAAGCCGTCCGGTGAATGCCCATGCGCAATATGTTTTTCAGGCTGAAGGCTCACTCAAAGACGGCGAAGAAAACGTGCTGCCCCAACATGCGTTGCTGCGCTGGGAACCGGGTGTCCAGACCGTCGCGGTGAAATGCGACCTGTGTGATTTCTTGCCAGAAGGTCCGGCCTGCGTTCGCGCTTGCCCGAATCAGGCGTTACGGCTGATCACCGACGATAGCCTGCAACGTCAGATGAAAGAAAAACAGCGCCTTGCCGCAAGCTGGTTTGCCAATGGCGGGGAGGATCCCCTTTCCCTCACTCAGGAGCAACACTAATGGATGCCCTGCAATTATTAACCTGGTCGCTGATCCTCTATCTGTTTGCCAGTCTGGCTTCGCTGTTTTTACTCGGTCTGGACAGACTGGCTATTAAGCTTTCCGGCATCACATCGCTGGTGGGCGGCGTGATTGGCATCATCAGCGGAATTACGCAATTACATGCTGGTGTAACTTTAGTCGCCCATTTTGCCACCCCTTTTGACTTTGCCGATTTAACCCTGCGAATGGATAGCCTCTCGGCATTTATGGTGCTGGTTATCTCCTTGCTGGTGGTGGTTTGTTCGCTCTATTCATTGACTTATATGCGCGAATACGAGGGCAAAGGCGCGGCGGCGATGGGCTTCTTTATGAATCTTTTCATCGCATCGATGGTTGCCCTGCTGGTGATGGACAACGCTTTTTGGTTCATCGTGCTGTTTGAAATGATGTCGCTGTCTTCCTGGTTTCTGGTCATTGCCAGGCAGGATAAAACGTCGATCAACGCTGGCATGCTCTACTTTTTTATCGCCCACGCCGGATCGGTGCTGATTATGATCGCCTTCTTGCTGATGGGGCGCGAAAGCGGCAGCCTCGATTTTGCCAGTTTCGCACGCTTTCACTTTCTCCGGGGCTGGCGTCGGCGGTGTTTCTGCTGGCCTTTTTCGGTTTTGGCGCGAAAGCCGGGATGATGCCGTTGCACAGCTGGTTGCCGCGCGCTCACCCTGCCGCACCATCGCACGCTTCGGCGTTGATGTCTGGCGTAATGGTCAAAATCGGTATTTTCGGCATCCTGAAAGTAGCGATGGATCTGCTGGCGCAAACGGGTTTGCCTCTGTGGTGGGGCACTCTGGTGATGGCGATCGGCGCAATCTCCGCGCTCCTGGGCGTGCTGTATACACTGGCGGAACAGGATATCAAACGGCTGCTGGCCTGGAGTACCGTCGAAAACGTCGGCATTATTTTGCTGGCGGTCGGTGTGGCGATGGTCGGTCTGTCACTGCACGACCCGCTGCTCACCGTGGTTGGACTGCTCGGCGCACTGTTTCATCTGCTCAACCATGCGCTGTTCAAAGGGCTGCTATTTCTCGGCGCGGGTGCGATTATTTCGCGTTTGCATACCCACGACATGGAAAATATGGGGGCACTGGCGAAACGGATGCCGTGGACAGCCGCAGCATGCCTGATTGGTTGCCTCGCGATATCAGCCATTCCTCCGCTGAATGGTTTTATCAGCGAATGGTACACCTGGCAGTCGCTGTTCTCACTAAGTCGTGTGGAAGCCGTAGCGCTACAACTTGCGGGTCCTATTGCTATGGTAATGCTGGCAGTCACTGGTGGGCTGGCAGTAATGTGCTTCGTCAAAATCTACGGTATTACTTTCTGTGGTGCGCCGCGCAGCACACACGCTGAAGAGGCACAGGAAGTGCCAAATACGATGATCGTCGCCATGCTACTGCTCGCGGCACTCTGCGTATTAATTGCGCTCAGTGCCAGTTGGCTGGCACCGAAGATAATGCACATTGCCCATGCGTTTACCAATACCCCTCCCGTCACTGTCGCCAGCGGAATAGCACTTGTACCCGGCACGTTTCATACACGGGTCACACCCTCATTACTGTTGCTGTTACTACTGGCGATGCCTTTGCTGCCTGGCCTTTACTGGCTGTGGTGTCGTTCGCGCCGCGCAGCGTTTCGTCGCACAGGAGATGCCTGGGCATGCGGCTACGGCTGGGAAAATGCGATGGCCCCGTCAGGCAATGGCGTGATGCAGCCGCTGCGTGTGGTCTTTTCTGCGCTATTTCGTCTACGACAACAGCTCGACCCTACGCTGAGGCTAAATAAAGGTCTTGCGCACGTCACCGCCAGGGCTCAGAGCACAGAACCCTTCTGGGATGAGCGGGTGATCCGCCCCATCGTGAGCGCCACCCAACGGCTGGCCAAAGAAATACAGCATCTGCAAAGCGGCGACTTTCGTCTCTATTGCCTGTATGTGGTCGCCGCACTGGTTGTGCTGCTAATCGCTATTGCCGTCTAAGGAAATCACCATGAGACAAACTCTTTGCGACGGATATCTGGTCATTTTTGCGTTAGCACAGGCCGTGATTCTGCTGCTGCTAACCCCGCTTTTACGGGTATTTCCCGGCAGATACGCGCGCGTATGCACTCCCGCCGCGGGCCGGGGATCTGGCAGGATTATCGCGATATCCACAAACTGTTTAAACGCCAGGAAGTTGCGCCTATATCTTCAGGTCTGATGTTCCGCCTGATGCCGTGGGTATTAATCAGCAGCATGCTGGTGCTGGCGATGGCCCTACCACTTTTTATTACCGTTTCCCCTTTTGCGGGCGGCGGCGATCTGATCACCCTTATCTATCTTCTTGCCCTGTTTCGTTTTTTCTTTGCTCTTTCCGGGCTGGATACCGGAAGCCCGTTTGCGGGAGTCGGTGCCAGTCGCGAGTTGACGCTCGGCATTCTGGTCGAACCCATGCTCATTCTCTCACTGCTGGTATTGGCGCTGATAGCAGGTTCCACGCATATCGAGATGATCAGCAATACGCTGGCAACGGGCTGGAACTCGCCGCTAACCACCGTACTGGCGTTACTGGCCTGTGGTTTTGCCTGCTTCATTGAGATGGGAAAAATTCCCTTTGATGTTGCTGAAGCAGAACAGGAATTACAGGAAGGCCCGCTGACCGAATATTCCGGTGCCGGGCTGGCGCTAGCGAAATGGGGGCTGGGGCTGAAACAGGTCGTGATGGCAGCACTGTTTGTGGCCCTGTTTCTGCCCTTTGGGCGCGCGCAAGAACTTTCTCTCACCTGCCTGCTGACTTCACTTGTCGTTACGCTGCTCAAGGTTTTGCTGATTTTTGTACTGGCCTCAATCGCAGAAAACACGCTGGCACGCGGGCGTTTTTTACTCATTCACCATGTGACCTGGCTTGGCTTCAGCCTTGCTGCGCTTGCATGGGTCTTCTGGTTAACCGGTCTGTAAGGAGCACTGACGGAATATGGAAAATCTTGCTCTGACGACGTTAATGCTGCCTTTTATCGGCGCACTGGTCGTTTCGTTTTCGCCACAACGTCGGGCCGCCGAATGGGGGTTTTGTTCGCCGCACTGACCACGCTGTGCATGTTGTCGCTGATCTCCGCGTTTTATCAGGCCGATAAAGTTGCCGTCACGTTGACGTTGGTCAACGTGGGGGATGTGGCGTTGTTTGGCCTGCTCATTGATCGCGTGAGTACGCTGATTCTGTTTGTGGTGGTGTTTCTCGGTTTGCTGGTCACGATCTACTCCACGGGTTATCTGACGGATAAAAATCGCGAACACCCGCATAACGGCACGAATCGTTATTACGCATTTTTGCTGTTGTTTATCGGCGCGATGGCGGGACTGGTACTCTCCTCGACGCTGCTCGGTCAGTTGTTGTTTTTTGAAATTACGGGCGGCTGCTCCTGGGCGTTGATCAGTTATTACCAGAGCGATAAAGCACAGCGTTCAGCACTAAAAGCGTTACTTATCACTCATATCGGCTCGTTGGGGTTGTATCTTGCCGCCGCCACGCTGTTTTTGCAGACCGGAACGTTTGCGCTTAGCGCGATGAGCGAGTTACACGGCGACGCACGTTATCTGGTTTATGGCGGCATCCTGTTTGCCGCGTGGGGGAAATCGGCCCAGCTACCGATGCAAGCGTGGCTACCGGATGCAATGGAAGCGCCAACACCGATCAGCGCCTATCTCCACGCCGCATCGATGGTGAAAGTGGGCGTTTACATTTTTGCCCGCGCCATTATCGACGGTGGCAATATCCCGCATGTGATTGGCGGCGTTGGCATGGTCATGGCCCTGGTCACCATTCTTTATGGCTTTCTGATGTATTTGCCACAGCAGGATATGAAGCGGTTGCTGGCCTGGTCGACCATCACTCAACTTGGCTGGATGTTCTTCGGTTTGTCGCTCTCCATCTTCGGCTCGCGGCTGGCGCTGGAGGGTAGCATCGCCTACATCGTCAACCACGCGTTCGCTAAAAGCCTGTTTTTCCTTGTAGCAGGTGCGCTGAGTTACAGCTGCGGCACGCGCTTGTTGCCGCGTCTGCGTGGCGTATTGCACACCCTGCCGTTGCCAGGCGTGGGTTTCTGCGTGGCAGCGCTGGCGATTACCGGTGTGCCGCCGTTCAACGGCTTCTTCAGTAAATTCCCGCTGTTTGCTGCCGGTTTTGCGTTGTCAGTGGAGTACTGGATCCTGCTGCCCGCCATGATTCTGCTGATGATTGAATCGGTCGCCAGTTTCGCCTGGTTTATTCGCTGGTTTGGTCGCGTTGTGCCTGGCAAACCGAGCGAGGCCGTCGCCGATGCCGCACCGCTGCCAGGGTCAATGCGCCTGGTGTTGATTGTACTGATTGTGATGTCGCTGATTTCCAGCGTAATCGCCGCGACCTGGTTGCAGTAAGGAGATGATGAATGACCGGTTCTATGATCGTAAATAATCTGGCGGGACTGATGATGCTGACATCGCTGTTTGTGATTAGCGTCAAAAGCTATCGCCTGTCATGCGGATTTTACGCCTGCCAGTCGCTGGTGCTGGTGTCTATTTTCGCCACTCTCTCGTGCCTGTTCGCCGCAGAGCAACTGCTGATCTGGTCCGCCAGCGCCTTTATCACCAAAGTGCTGCTGGTACCGTTAATCATGACTTACGCTGCACGAAATATTCCCCAGAACATCCCGGAAAAAGCGTTATTCGGTCCGGCAATGATGGCACTGCTCGCGGCGTTAATTGTCCTGCTTTGCGCATTTGTCGTTCAGCCCATGAAGCTACCGATGGCTACCGGGCTGAAACCGGCGCTGGCGGTAGCGTTAGGTCATTTTCTGCTTGGCCTGCTGTGCATTGTCAGCCAGCGCAATATCCTGCGGCAAATTTTTGGTTACTGCCTGATGGAAAACGGCTCCCATCTGGTGCTGGCGCTTCTTGCCTGGCGAGCACCGGAACTGGTGGAAATAGGTATCGCTACCGACGCCATCTTCGCCGTCATTGTGATGGTGTTACTGGCAAGAAAAATATGGCGTACCCACGGCACGCTGGACGTGAACAACTTGACCGCGCTGAAGGGATAATGAGATGAGTTATTCTGTGATGTTCGCTTTACTCCTGCTCACGCCGCTGCTTTTTTCGCTGCTCTGTTTTGCCTGCCGGAAACGGGGGCACTCTGCGACTCGCGCGGTGACAGTATTACATAGCTTAGGGATCACACTGCTGCTGATTCTGGCACTCTGGTTGGTTCAAACTGCCGCTGGTGCGGGAGAAATATTCGCTGCGGGACTGTGGCTTCATATTGATGGTCTGGGCGGTTTGTTCCTCGCCATTCTTGGTGTGATTGGCTTTCTCACCGGTGTTTACTCGATTGGCTACATGCGTCATGAAGTGGCACACGGCGAGCTTTCACCCGTTACGCTGTGCGATTACTACGGTTTCTTCCATCTGTTTTTGTTCACCATGCTGCTGGTTGTTACCAGCAATAACCTGATTGTGATGTGGGCGGCGATCGAAGCCACCACCTTAAGCTCGGCGTTTCTGGTAGGCATTTACGGTCAGCGTTCATCGCTGGAAGCTGCATGGAAGTACATCATTATTTGTACTGTTGGCGTCGCTTTTGGTCTGTTCGGTACCGTGCTGGTATACGCCAACGCCGCCAGCGTTATGCCGCAGGCAGAAATGGCGATATTCTGGAGCGAGGTTCTTAAGCAATAGTCCTTGCTTGACCCAACATTAATGCTATTGGCCTTTGTGTTTGTGCTAATTGGCTTTGGTACCAAAACCGGGCTATTTCCTATGCACGCCTGGCTGCCGGATGCTCACAGTGAAGCGCCGAGTCCGGTCAGCGCCCTGCTCTCCGCCGTATTGCTGAACTGCGCGCTGTTGGTGATGATTCGCTATTACATCATTATCTGCCAGGCCATCGGCAGCGATTTCCCCAACCGGTTGTTGCTCATCTTCGGCATGTTGTCGGTTGCCGTGGCGGCATTTTTCATTCTGGTACAGCGGGACATTAAGCGTCTGCTGGCGTACTCCAGCGTGGAGAACATGGGACTGGTCGCGGTGGCGCTAGGCATTGGCGGGCCGCTGGGAATTTTTGCCGCGCTGCTGCACACCTTAAACCACAGTCTGGCAAAAACGCTGCTGTTCTGCGGTTCCGGCAATGTACTGCTCAAGTACGGCACGCGCGATCTCAACGTCGTCTGCGGGATGCTCAAAATCATGCCATTTACCGCCGTGCTGTTTGGCGGCGGTGCGCTGGCGCTGGCCGGGATGCCGCCCTTCAACATTTTTCTTAGCGAATTTATGACCGTTACCGCCGGACTGGCACGTAATCACCTGCTGATTATCGTCCTGCTGTTATTGCTGTTAACGCTGGTGCTGGCGGGCCTGGTACGGATGGCTGCGCGGGTGTTAATGGCGAAACCGCCGCAGGCCGTTAACCGGGGTGATCTCGGCTGGTTGACCACCTCGCCAATGGTGATTCTGCTGGTCATGATGCTGGCGATGGGAACGCATATTCCACAACCTGTCATCAGGATCCTGGCGGGCGCTTCCACTATAGTCCTCTCAGGGACGCACGACCTGCCTGCACAACGTAGCACCTGGCATGATTTTTTGCCTTCAGGCACCGCATCTGTTTCGGAGAAACACAGTGAACGTTAATTCATCGTCAAATCGTGGCGAAGCGATTCTCGCCGCCCTGAAAACGCAGTTCCCCGGCGCGGTGCTGGATGAAGAGCGACAAACGCCTGAACAGGTCACCATTACGGTGAAAATCAATCTGCTGCCTGACGTTGTACATTATCTTTATTATCAACATGATGGCTGGCTTCCGGTCCTGTTTGGCAACGACGAGCGGACACTTAACGGTCATTACGCCGTTTATTATGCCCTTTCTATGGAAGGGGCCGAAAAATGCTGGATCGTGGTTAAGGCACTGGTCGATGCCGACAGTCGGGAGTTTCCGTCAGTCACACTGCGCGTCCCTGCCGCGGTCTGGGGCGAGCGAGAAATTCGCGATATGTACGGGCTGATTCCGGTTGGCCTGCCGGATCAGCGTCGCCTGGTGTTGCCCGATGACTGGCCGGAAGATATGCATCCGCTGCGCAAAGATGCGATGGATTATCGACTGCGCCCTGAACCGACGACAGATTCCGAAACGTATGCGTTTATCAATGAGGGCAACAGCGATGCGCGGGTGATCCCTGTCGGCCCGCTGCATATCACCTCCGATGAACCGGGTCACTTCCGCTTGTTTGTGGATGGCGAGCAAATTGTCGATGCTGATTACCGCCTGTTTTATGTCCATCGCGGCATGGAGAAACTGGCAGAAACGCGGATGGGCTACAACGAAGTGACCTTCTTATCGGACCGCGTGTGTGGGATTTGCGGTTTTGCCCACAGTGTGGCCTATACCAACTCGGTTGAAAATGCACTGGGGATTGAGGTGCCGCAACGAGCACATACTATTCGCTCGATTCTGCTGGAAGTCGAACGGCTACACAGTCATTTGCTTAACCTTGGCCTCTCCTGCCATTTCGTTGGTTTTGATACCGGCTTTATGCAATTTTTCCGCGTGCGGGAAAAGTCGATGACGATGGCGGAATTGCTGATCGGGTCGCGTAAAACCTACGGTCTGAATCTGATTGGTGGTGTTCGCCGCGATATTCTCAAAGAGCAACGTCTGCAAACGCTGAAACTGGTGCGCGAGATGCGCGCCGACGTGTCGGAGCTGGTAGAGATGCTGCTTGCTACGCCGAATATGGAACAACGCACTCAGGGCATTGGCATTCTCGACCGACAAATCGCCCGTGATTATAGCCCTGTAGGGCCGCTGATCCGCGGCAGTGGTTTTGCCCGTGATTTGCGCTTTGATCACCCCTACGCCGACTACGGCAATATTCCAAAAACACTGTTTACCTTTACCGGCGGCGATGTCTTCTCCCGCATGATGGTCCGTGTCAAAGAGACGTTTGATTCGCTGGCAATGCTGGAATTTGCCCTCGACAACATGCCGGATACCCCACTGCTGACCGAAGGCTTTAGCTATAAACCTCACGCATTCGCGCTGGGCTTTGTTGAAGCGCCACGCGGTGAAGACGTGCACTGGAGCATGCTCGGTGATAACCAAAAATTGTTCCGCTGGCGTTGTCGTGCCGCCACCTACGCCAACTGGCCGGTGTTGCGTTACATGCTGCGCGGCAATACCGTTTCTGACGCACCGCTGATTATCGGTAGCCTTGATCCCTGCTACTCCTGTACCGACCGTGTGACGCTGGTAGATGTGCGCAAGCGCCAGTCAAAAACCGTGCCGTATAAAGAGATCGAACGCTACGGCATTGATCGTAACCGTTCGCCGCTGAAGTAAGGACAGAAGATGCTGAAGTTACTGAAAACTATTATGCGCGCCGGAACCGCGACGGTGAAATATCCCTTCGCGCCACTGGAGGTCAGCCCAGGCTTTCGCGGGAAACCGGACCTGATGCCCAGCCAATGTATTGCCTGCGGTGCCTGCGCCTGTGCTTGTCCGGCAAATGCGCTGACTATCCAGACCGACGACCAGCAAAATTCGCGCACCTGGCAGCTCTATCTGGGGCGTTGTATTTACTGCGGACGTTGTGAAGAAGTGTGCCCGACCAGAGCCATCCAGCTTACCAATAACTTTGAACTGACCGTCACCAATAAAGCCGATCTCTATACCCGCGCGACGTTCCATCTACAACGTTGCAGCCGTTGCGAACGCCCGTTTGCCCCGCAAAAAACCGTCGCACTGGCTGCTGAATTGTTGGCACAGCAACAAAATGCGCCACAAAACCGCGAAATGTTATGGGCGCAAGCGAGCGTCTGCCCGGAGTGCAAACAACGCGCGACGCTGCTCAACGACGATACAGATGTACCGCTGGTGGCTAAGGAGCAGCTATGAGTCCAGTGCTTACGCAATATGTCAGCCAGCCCATCACGCTGGACGAGCAAACGCAAAAGATGAAGCGGCATTTGCTACAGGATATCCGTCGCTCAGCCTACGTTTATCGCGTCGATTGCGGTGGCTGCAACGCCTGTGAAATCGAAATTTTTGCCGCCATTACACCAGTATTCGACGCAGAACGTTTTGGCATTAAGGTTGTTTCATCACCGCGTCACGCCGATATTTTGTTATTTACTGGCGCACTCACCCGGGCGATGCGTATGCCTGCACTTCGGGCGTATGAGTCTGCCCCCGATCATAAATCTGTGTTTCCTACGGCGCGTGCGGTGCCGGCGGCGGATTTTCCACGATCTCTACAGCGTCTGGGGCGGCAGCGACACCATTGTCCCCATTGATGTTTGGATCCCCGGCTGCCCGCCAACACCGGCCGCCACCATTCACGGTTTCGCCGTGGCGCTCGGTTTGCTGCAACAGAAGATTCACGCGGTGGATTATCGCGATCCCACCGGGGTGACTATGCAACCGTTGTGGCCGCAGATCCCGCCATCACAGCGTATCGCCATTGAGCGAGAAGCGCGGCGGCTGGCGGGCTATCGTCAGGGGCGAGAAATTTGCGATCGGCTCCTGCGCCATTTAAGCGACGATCCTACAGGAAATCGGGTTAACACCTGGTTGCGCGATGCCGACGATCCACGTCTCAATAGTATCGTTCAGCAACTCTTTCGCGTACTCCGGGGGTTACATGACTGAAGAGTGCGGGGAAATTGTTTTCTGGACGCTGCGAAAAAAGTTTGTCGCCAGTAGCGACGAGATGCCGGAACACAGCTCTCAGGTAATGTATTACTCGCTGGCTATCGGTCATCACGTTGGCGTGATTGATTGTCTGAATGTCGCCTTCCCCTGCCCACTGACGGAATACGAAGATTGGCTTGCACTGGTCGAAGAGGAGCAAGCCCGACGTAAGATGCTGGGGGTGATGACTTTTGGTGAGATTGTTATTGACGCCAGCCACACCGCCCTGTTGACCCGGGCATTCGCGCCACTGGCGGATGACGCGACGTCTGTGTGGCAGGCGCGTAGCATTCAATTCATTCATCTGTTGGATGAAATTGTGCAGGAACCGGCCATCTATCTGATGGCCAGAAAAATTACGTGAGAAGGATTTCTCATTAATAAGGACTGTTGATGGCTATGTCAGACGAGGCGATGTTTGCCCCGCCGCAAGGAATAACAATTGAAGCGGTAAACGGAATGCTCGCGGAGCGGTTAGCGCAGAAACACGGTAAGGCGTCTTTATTACGCGCCTTCATCCCGCTGCCGCCGCCGTTCAGCCCGGTACAACTTATTGAACTGCATGTTCTCAAAAGCAACTTCTATTACCGCTACCATGATGATGGCAGCGATGTGACGGCAACAACAGAGTATCAGGGCGAGATGGTCGATTATTCGCGTCACGCCGTCCTTCTCGGCAGTAGTGGAATGGCGGAGCTACGCTTTATTCGCACCCACGGCAGTCGTTTTACTCCCCAGGATTGCACACTGTTTAACTGGCTGGCGCGGATAATCACCCCGGTTCTGCAATCATGGCTCAATGATGAAGAACAGCAGGTGGCGCTGCGTTTGCTGGAGAAAGATCGCGATCATCATCGGGTACTGGTTGATATTACTAATGCAGTGCTGTCACATCTTGATCTCGACGATCTGATCGCTGACGTCGCTCGTGAGATCCATCATTTTTTCGGTCTGGCTTCAGTCAGTATGGTACTGGGCGATCATCGAAAGAACGAGAAGTTTAGCCTGTGGTGCAGCGATCTTTCTGCCTCACATTGTGCGTGTCTGCCACGCAATATGCCTGGCGACAGTGTATTGCTGACACAAACGCTACAAACCCGACAACCGACCTTGACGCACCGTGCAGACGATCTGTTTCTCTGGCAACGCGACCCGTTATTACTCTTACTTGCATCTAACGGCTGCGAATCTGCGCTCCTTATACCGCTTACCTTTGGCAACCATACACCGGGTGCATTGTTGCTGGCGCATACCTCTTCCACTCTCTTTAGTGAGGAAAACTGCCAGCTACTACAACACATAGCCGATCGCATCGCTATTGCCGTTGGCAATGCCGATGCCTGGCGTAGAATGACCGATTTGCAGGAAAGTTTGCAGCAAGAAAACCACCAGCTTAGCGAGCAGCTCCTTTCGAATCTGGGCGTCGGTGACATTATCTATCAAAGCCAGGCAATGGAAGACCTACTCCAGCAGGTAGATATTGTGGCGAAGAGCGACAGTACGGTGTTGATTTGCGGTGAAACCGGAACCGGCAAAGAGGTGATCGCCAGAGCGATCCATCAACTTAGCCCGCGACGCGACAAGCCGCTGGTCAAAATCAACTGCGCTGCCATCCCCGCCAGTCTTCTGGAAAGTGAGTTATTCGGTCATGACAAAGGGGCGTTTACTGGTGCGATTAATACCCATCGTGGTCGTTTTGAAATTGCCGATGGCGGCACGTTGTTTCTCGATGAAATTGGCGATCTGCCGTTAGAACTTCAGCCTAAACTGCTGCGCGTATTGCAGGAACGGGAGATTGAGCGTCTCGGCGGGAGTAGAACGATCCCGGTAAATGTCAGAGTCATTGCCGCCACCAACCGTGATTTGTGGCAAATGGTTGAAGATCGCCAGTTTCGCAGCGATCTCTTTTATCGCCTGAATGTCTTCCCACTGGAATTGCCGCCGCTGCGCGACCGTCCGGAAGATATCCCTCTTTTAGCAAAGCATTTCACGCAAAAAATGGCGCGCCATATGAATCGCGCAATTGACGCCATCCCGACCGAGGCACTACGCCAGTTGATGTCGTGGGATTGGCCGGGCAACGTGCGCGAGCTGGAAAACGTGATTGAGCGGGCGGTACTGTTGACTCGTGGTAACAGTCTGAATTTACATCTTAATGTCCGACAAAGCCGTTTACTGCCGACGCTAAATGAAGATTCAGCGCTTCGCAGTTCAATGGCGCAGTTGCTGCACCCGACGACGCCAGAGAATGACGAAGAAGAACGTCAGCGCATTGTTCAGGTATTGCGAGAAACCAATGGCATTGTTGCCGGGCCCCGTGGCGCGGCGACACGATTAGGGATGAAGCGCACCACGCTGCTGTCACGAATGCAGCGTCTGGGGATCTCGGTTCGCGAGGTGTTGTAATCTGCTTTTGCAGGAGTATGCATGAGAAACAAACTCTCTTTCGACTTGCAGTTGAGCGCCAGAAAAGCGGCAATCGCTGAACGGATTGCCGCCCATAAAATTGCCCGCAGTAAAGTGTCGGTCTTTTTAATGGCGATGTCCGCTGGCGTGTTTATGGCGATCGGATTTACTTTTTACCTTTCCGTTATCGCCGATGCCCCGTCTTCACAGGCATTAACCCATCTGGTGGGCGGCCTTTGCTTTACACTCGGCTTTATTTTGCTGGCGGTTTGCGGCACCAGCCTGTTCACCTCGTCGGTAATGACGGTGATGGCAAAAAGTCGGGGCGTTATTAGTTGGCGAACTTGGCTGATTAACGCACTTCTGGTGGCCTGCGGTAATCTGGCAGGTATTGCCTGTTTCAGTTTGTTAATCTGGTTTTCCGGGCTGGTGATGAGTGAAAACGCGATGTGGGGAGTCGCGGTTTTACACTGCGCCGAGGGCAAAATGCATCATACATTTACTGAATCTGTCAGCCTCGGCATTATGTGCAATCTGATGGTTTGCCTGGCGCTTTGGATGAGTTATTGCGGGCGTTCGTTATGCGACAAAATCGTCGCCATGATTTTGCCCATCACCCTGTTTGTCGCCAGTGGCTTTGAGCACTGTATCGCCAATTTGTTTGTGATTCCGTTCGCCATTGCCATTCGCCATTTCGCCCCTCCCCCCTTCTGGCAACTGGCGCACAGTAGCGCAGACAATTTTCCGGCACTGACGGTAAGCCATTTTATTACCGCCAATCTGCTCCCGGTGATGCTGGGTAATATTATCGGCGGTGCAGTGCTGGTGAGTATGTGTTATCGGGCTATCTATTTACGTCAGGAATCCTGAAAAATCAGCCCGGCGAAACAGTTCGTCGGGCTGAAGATTATTCTTGCGCTATTTGCCCATCGGGCCAGGCGTGGATCACGGCTTTGATCAGGGTCGCCAATGGAATGGCGAAGAATACGCCCCAGAATCCCCACAAACCACCGAAGATCACCACCGATAAAATAATCACCAGCGGATGCAGGTTAACCGCTTCGGAGAACAACACCGGTACTAACAGGTTGCCGTCCAGCGCCTGAATAATCAGATACACTGCGAAGCAGCTCCAGAATTCCGTGCCTGCACCAAACTGGAATAGCGCCACGCCAACCACCGGAATGGTCACCACAAATGCGCCAATGTACGGAATAAGTACCGAGAAGCCGACCAGCACCGCCAGCAGCAGCGAATAGTTCAGCCCAAAGAGCAAGAACCCCAGCCAGGTGGCGATCCCCACCACGATCATCTCCAGCACTTTGCCGCGGATATAGTTGGTGATTTGTTGATTCATCTCCTTCCACACCTGTCCTGCCAGTCCACGGTTGCGCGGCAGCACCCGACGAACGGCGTTCAGCATCTGCTCTTTGTCTTTCAGCAGGAAGAAGACCATCAATGGCACCAGCACCAGATAGACGGCTATGGTCAGCAAACCGACCAGCGAGGCGAGGGAAATTTTCACCACCGAATCGCCCATGGTCAGCATCCGACTGCGCATATTTTCGGCCATTGCATCAATAATGCCCGCATCCATTAACGCCGGATAGCGGCGCGGCAACGTGGCGGCAAAGTCAGAAAGCTTATTGAGCATCCCCGGCATATCGCGGATTAAGTAGATGCCCTGTTGCCAGGCGATAGGCAGTACCACGAACGCCATCAGTAGCAATATACCGACGAAAACCACCAATACAATCGACGTCGCCCAGCGGCGGGGGCAGCCAAGT
>ERZ860023.223-NODE-223-length-38013-cov-3.633885_pt1 | contig 38013 bp, 29 predicted proteins | sample MGYA00509983_ERZ860023 | MGnify/ENA primary metagenome ERZ860023 (study PRJEB30046, sample SAMN00715180) | human gut metagenome | study: EMG produced TPA metagenomics assembly of the A metagenome-wide association study of gut microbiota in type 2...
TAACCTACCAGTACCCAGTGCAATGCACGTTCAAAATTCAAATCTACTGTGGCAGGATTGGTGTTCGGATTGTAAGTACCAATTTTTTCAGTAAATCTACCATCACGTGGTGCTCTTGCATCTGCAATAACAATTGAATAGAACGCATATCCTTTGCGTCCGTTTCTTTGCAATCTGATTTTAGTTGCCATTTTTTAATTTAGTTTTTTAATGTAAATGATTTGAATTATGCCAATAACCCGTATTAGCGGGTGCAAAGGTACAACTTTTCTTTTGTTCTACAAAGAGTTGCGCAAATTATTTGTTGATTTCGCGCAGCCATTTCTCCAGTTCGCCCGTCCATTGGCGTTTGTAGGGGAAGCTGTCGCGGTATCCCCAGCCGTGTCCTCCCACCGGGTAAGTGTGCAGGCTGGCAGGTACCTTGTTCTTGACGAGGGCTGTGTAATAGTTCACGCTGTTGGCCACTGGTACGGCTGTATCATCGCTGCTGTGCAGAATGAAGGCAGGGGGTGTTTGTGGAGTAACCTGCAATTCATTGGAATATTTCTGTTCCAGTTCCTTTGAGGGATTCTTTCCCAACAGGTTGTCGTGAGAACCCATGTGAGTGTAAGCAGGATCCATGGTGATGACCGGATAGAACAGAATCTGGAAGTCCGGACGGGTTTCCGCATCGGTGAAATGAGTGGCTGTGGTGCTGGCCAGATGTCCTCCGGCTGAAGAACCCATGATGCCCAGTTTTTTTACATTCCATTCCTGAGCGTGCTGGCGCATGATGCGCAGAGCCTGCTGTGAATCGCTCAGAGGCACTTCATTGTGTCCGTTGGGCATGCGGTAGCGGAGCACGGCATACGTAATGCCCTGACTGTTGAACCAGTCGGCCATGCTTTTCCCTTCGTGGGCCATGGCCAGATGTGAGTATCCTCCTCCCGGACAGGCTACGATGGCCATTCCGTTCCCTTTTTTAGCCGGATAGACGTAGAGAATGGTTTCTTTTGTATAACTTGGAGAATCGGTATCTCCGTTTTTTTCTTCTGTGATGCCGTTGTCATTAGGGGCACCGTTGGGCCATACCTTAATTTCAATTGGCTGTTGTGCGAAGAGTGTGCCCGACATAAGCAACAGACCCATTAGTAGCAGTGTTTTCATGTGTGTGATGAATTAAAGGTTATTTTTTCAGTTTCATGCTGGCTTTTACCAGGTAAGTAATCAGCAGCAGATAAGCTACTAGTGACACCAGTTCGCTCATCGGGTTAGCCAGCCATTCTTCGTGGATAAGATTGATGTTGCAGTAGCGCATGATAGCACTCACTACCCCCATCAGGGCACCTCCGGCAATGAATCCGGATGCCAGCAGCGTACCTTTCTCACCACGTGCGTTGTTGACAGCTTCGTCCTTGCTGCGTGAGGTCACGTACCAGTTGATGGCTCCACCCACCAGCAACGGAAGGTTCAGTTCCAATGGGATAAACATACCCAGCGCAAAAGCCAGGGCAGGTACCTTGCAGAAAGTCAGTACCAATGCCAGTGCGGCACCGATGCCGTAGAGCAGCCACGGAGCACCTACACCGTTCATCAACGGATCGATGACAGCCGCCATGGCGTTGGCTTGCGGAGCAGCCAGTTGTCCGCTGGTGAATCCGTAAGAATCGTTCAGCACCATAATCACACCGCCTACGGTAGCTGCGGAAACCAGTGTGCCGAGGAATTTCCAGCTTTCCTGCTTCTTGGGTGTGCTACCCAGCCAGTAACCGATTTTCAGGTCGGTAATGAAACCGCCGGCCATGGACAATGCGGTGCAGACCACGCCACCCATTACCAGTGAAGCTACCATACCCGTAGCACCTTTCAGTCCCACTGCCACCATGATGACAGAGGCCAGAATCAAGGTCATCAATGTCATACCCGATACCGGGTTCGTTCCTACAATGGCGATGGCATTGGCTGCTACGGTGGTAAACAGGAAGGAGATTCCTGCTACCAGCAGAATGGCTACCACGGTATGCAGAATGTTGCCTTGCATTACGTCGAAATAGAAGAAGAGTACCACGAGCAGCAGGGTAAACAGCGAACCGAAAGCGATGATTTTCATGGACAAATCCTTCTGAGTACGTTCTACGTTCTCTTCGGCCTTTTTGCCCTTCATTTCACTGGCAGCCAGGCTGACTGCACTCTTGATGATGCCCCATGAACGCACGATACCGATGATACCGGCCATGGCAATACCTCCGATACCGATGCTCTTGGCATATTCCTTGAAGATAAGTTCGGGTGACATATCTCTTACGGCTGTCGTGATGTCCGGATTCCAGGCATTCAGCACTTGGTCGCCCCAGAACAAGGAAATGCCCGGTACGATAATCCACCATACGGCCAGTGAGCCGGCACAGATGATAGCCGCATATTTCAGTCCGACGATGTAACCGAGTCCCAGTACGGCAGCTCCCGTGTTAATCTTGAATACCAGTTTGAACTTGTCGGCAATGGTTTCGCCCCATCCGCAGATGCGGCTTGTGAAGAACTCGTTCCACCAGCCGAAGGTTCCCACGATGAAGTCATAAAGACCGCCCACCAGTCCGGCCATGAGCAACGGTTTGGCCTGGTCGCCTCCCTTTTCACCCGACACGAGCACCTGGGTACTGGCCGTAGCTTCCGGGAAAGGATATTCGCCGTGCTTGTCTTTTACGAAATATTTACGGAAGGGAATCAGGAACAGGATGCCCAGCACACCACCCAGCAGGGAGCTGATGAACATCTGCATGAAGTTGACCGTCATTTCCGGATATTTTTCCTGCAGGATGTAGAGGGCCGGCAGGGTAAAGATGGCACCCGCCACGATGACGCCTGAGCAGGCACCGATGGACTGAATCATGACGTTTTCACCCAGTGCGCCTTTGCGTTTGGTGGCGCTGGAAATACCCACAGCGATGATGGCAATTGGAATGGCAGCTTCGAACACCTGGCCCACTTTCAGTCCCAGATAGGCAGCGGCAGCCGAGAAAATAACGGCCATGACGAGTCCCCATGTCACAGACCAGAAGTTAACTTCAGGATACGTTTTTCCGGGAGACATGAGGGGTTCGTATTTCTCTCCCGGTTTGAGCGGACGGAATGCGTTTTCGGGCAGTCCCGTCGGTTTTTCTTGTGTCTCTTTCATGAATAATATTACATTTTGATTTGATTAATATTCCTAAGGGTGTCCAAAAGTAGTAAAAATCCTTTATATTCATTCAAAAGTGAGCTCATTTTTGTGCCTTCGGAAAACGCACTTGCGTTTGAAATAAAATGTAGTGTACTAAATAAGTTGACACAATTTATTTAGTAACATGCGTAAAAATCGAAAGTATTCAAAGGCAGAATGTCTGTCTTATCTGGAAGAATACATGTGTTCTTCTCAGAATCACAGTGAATTTGAACGTGAAAAAGGTCTGAAACGTACCACAATTAGCCGCTGGCTTCGTATCTTTGGGATTGAAGATAAACCAAGTCCCATTATGAGCAAGAAACTAAGTCAGACGGAACAGGAGCTTCATGACCGTATTCATGAGCTCGAGCGGAAAATCAAGTCCCTGGAAGTAGAGTTGAAGCAGTCCAACATGGCCCGTGACGCCTACGACTGCATGATTGACCTTGCGGAAAAGACCTATAACATTCCGGTAAGAAAAAACTCCGGTGCCAAGTAATCCGGGGCCTGTCTCAAGGCGGACGCCGTTACCGCGTGTGTCCGCTTTGCAGATTGCTTGGCGTATCAGCACAGGGATACTACAAGCATGACTATGCCTCAAACGAGGCTGACATACTCTCTGCCAGCATTGTATTGTACTGCCTGTACGTCCGCCAGAAGGAACGTCTTCCCAAAGCGGGCTGCCGGGAACTCTACACACTCTGCCGTGAATACTTCAGGGAAAAGTTTACCATAGGACGGGACAGGTTTTACAATGTGCTCCGTTCCAACTCGCTCATGCTCAGGCGGACAAGGTATCGTCCGCGTACTACGGACTCCAGACACGGTTACCGTCTTTACAGGGATCTTGTAAACACTTCTCCCAAGTACACACCTGCGGGCAATGGCCGGCTTGTGGTGGCGGACATCACCTATATCTACACCAGAGAAGGCTTTGCCTATCTCTCACTGGTGACCGATGCCTACAGCAGATACATAGTGGGATATTGCCTTAGCAGGAGTCTGGATGCGGAGGGACCGCTGAAAGCCATGTACATGGCTCTTGAGACCTACCGTGCCTACGGAATCAGTACGGAGGGCATGATACACCACTCTGACCGCGGCGTGCAGTATGCCTCGAAGCAGTACACGGACCTGCTGCTTTCACAAGGCATCAGAATCAGCATAACCCAGACGGGAGACCCGCTTCACAATGCCCTAGCCGAGAGGATGAACAACACCCTGAAGAACGGATGGCTCTTCAATGAAGGTGATATGGACTTCAGACAGGCAGAGGAAGCCGTCAGTAAATCCGTTGCGATGTACAACAATGCCAGACCGCACAAGGCACTGGGAATGAAGACCCCTATGGAGATTTTCTCAGGCAGAGGAGGAAACCCTCTTATGGAATATCGGTATAATTGAATGATGTGCTCGTCGGGACGGGTGCTCCCGCCCCTTGCCGCACGGCGCTCCCCGAGCGATGAGTTTTTAGGGAGAAAATATACGGATATTGAGTTTTTGTTGTAGTTTTGCAGAACTGACAACCTTTTTAGGAATATAATGTTTAACCTGTCAACTTTGTCAGGAATTAATCTTCAAACTGACAACTATTTTCAGTACACTTCAAAACGCCCTTACGTTTGGAGTCAAACGCACTTGCGTTTTAACTAAAACGTACTTGCGTTTCAATTGAAACGTCCTTGCGTTTTCTTCCAGGCTCAAAGACGTTTTTCCGTGTGTATTTTCGGGCATAAAAAAACAGGAGAAACATCGTTGAAAATGTTCCTCCTGCCAAGTATGAAAAATGATGAATTGTTACTGATTGATGTCGGCCGATGCCGGAGTCATGTCACCTTCTACTACCAGACGAGTGATTTCGTTCTTGGAGTTGGTGCGAAGGGTGATGGTCTTGCGGAAATGTCCCGGGAATTTGCCGGCACCGTTGTAAGTGACTGTCACCTCACCGCTTTCTCCCGGTTTGATGGGTTCTTTCGGATATTGAGGTACGGTGCATCCGCAAGAAGCAATGGCCTGATGAATTACCAGCGGGCCGTCGCCTGTATTCTTGAATTTGAATTTGCAAGTTACTTTCGGACTGCTTTCAGAGAAAGAGCCAAAGTTGTATGAGGTCTTTTCGAATGTAATTTCTGCCGTTCCCTGAGCAATGACAAGCAATACATTCATGACACATAATAAGGTTGTAAATAAAATTTTCTTCATTTTCTTTGATTTTAATCCTTACTTCTGACAACTCCGCAAAGATACTACTTTTGTGTGAAACTGTTACTTTTGTGCAGTTTAATTAACAAACTTGAAGTGTTGTTATCGGTTTACCTGCTTTACGCCCTTCACCGTTTTAATCTTCTTTATCAGCGATTCAAGCTTGGCATTGTCGTCTACGGTCACCGTCAGCATGCCCGAGAACAATCCGTCGTGCGAGTCGATGCTGATGGAGCGCAACAGGATGTTGTTCTCCTTATTTATAATGGACGTGATGTTCGTCACGATGCCGATGTCGTCATGGCCGATAATACGGAGAGTAATCGGATACTGTTTGCCCTGGCTCTTTCCGGCCCAGCGGGCTTTCACGATGCGGTAGGGGAAGCGGGAACGCATCTCCTTGGCATTCGGGCAGTCGCAACGGTGAATCTTGATACCGCCGTTGATGCTGACGAATCCGAACACTTCGTCACCGTAAATCGGGTTACAACATCTGGCCAGCGTAAAGTCGAGTCCTTTCAGGTTCCGGTCGATGACCAGCACGTCATCCTTGTAGTCCTTCGCGTCGGTGGGCTGCTGCATGTTGAAGCCTTCCGCACTACGGTAGCTGATTTCTTCGCGCTGTTCGGTTTCCCGTTTCTGCATGTCAAGGTACTTGTCGATGATGTCGTTCACGTCCATCGATTCGTTGGCAATACTCTGATAGAAGTCGGTCACGGTCTTGAAGCCCAGTTTCCGAATCAGACGCATCAGGATGGCCTCATCATATTCCAGCTTCCGGTTCTTGAATTTACGCTCCAGCGTTTCCTTGGCAAACTGTGTCTGACGGGCTGCAATCTCCTTCAGGGCCTGACGTATCTTGTTGCGTGCCTTCGACGTGGTGACAAAAGTCAGCCAGTCACGCTTCGGTGTCTGCGTGTTCGAGGTCATGATTTCCACCTGGTCGCCACTGTTCAGTTTCTGGCGGAGCTGTACGTTTTTTCCGTTGACGCGGGCACCCGTACACCGGCATCCCAGGTTGGAGTGGATAGAAAAGGCAAAGTCGAGCACGGTAGCCCCTTGCGGCAGTTTGTACAAGTCGCCTTTGGGAGTAAATACGAATACCTCGTCCTTATATAAATCCAGCTTGAACTGGTCCATGGCCTCCATGTCGCTGTCGGAGTTTTCCAGCGTCTCACGGATGGAGGTCAGCCATTCATCCAAACCGCTTTCTCCCTTTATACCTTTATACCTCCAGTGGGCTGCCAGACCTTTTTCGGCAATTTCGTCCATACGTTCCGTACGAATCTGCACTTCCACCCATTTTCCTTCCGGTCCCATCACGGTGATGTGCAGTGACTCGTATCCGTTGCTTTTCGGCACGGACAGCCAGTCGCGCAAACGCTTGGGGTTGGGCAGATACATATCCGTCACGATGGAATAAGCCTGCCAGCATTCCTGTTTCTCCTTTTCAAGCGGAGAATCAAGAATGATGCGGATGGCAAACAGGTCGTACACACCTTCGAAAGGACATCCCTGTTTCTTCATCTTCTGGTAGATGGAGTGGATGGACTTGGTACGTCCCTTCATGTGGAACTTCAGTCCGGCATCTTCCAGCTTTTTGCGTATCGGTTCGATAAAAGCCTCGATGTAGCGGTCGCGGGCCTGCTTGGTGGCATTCAGTTTCTCTTTGATATGATAGTACACGTCGTGCTGCGTGTATTTCAGTGACAAGTCCTCCAGCTCTGATTTCAGTTTATACAATCCCAACTTGTGGGCCAGCGGTGCATACAGATAGGCCGCTTCGTTGGATACCTCCAGACGTGCTTCTTCGTTGGGGCTGTCCTTGATTTGCCGCATCAGGTTCACACGGTCGGCAATGATAATCAGGATGACCCGCATGTCTTCGGCAAACGACAGGAGCAGATTGCGGAAGTTTTCCGATTCAATGATGGGGCTTTTGGAATACAGTTCGTTGATTTTGACGAGTCCCCGTATGATGCCGGCCACGTCTTCTCCATATTCCTCTTTGACCGATTCCAGACTGCAAAGATTGTATTTCACGGATTCATGGAGCATGATTCCCAGAATCGAGGCGCGGCGCATGCCGATTTCTTCGGCCACAATGACAGCCGTCTGCATATCCTTGATAATGGGATTCATCTGGAATACATTTCGCGGAATGGTACCTTCTGCCATCGCCTTGACCAGATGGGTTTTCAGCTTGTGGCAGTCATCCTTTTGTAATGTATCTTTCGACAACCGCAGCAGTCGTTTGTAGAGTAGAATCAGTTGTTTGTGTTCCTCTTGTGTAAAAAAGTCGTTGTTCTCCATAATTCCTCGTTTTGCTGTTTGTGGGTAAAGTTACTTTTTTTCTGTTGATATGGTGCACTCTTCCCGTATTTTTTATATTTTTGGACGTAATTCTAAAAACAGAAAGAAATTCATTACCTAAATAAAAAACTATTATGTTAACACACGAAGACAAAGAATTGTTGGCCAAGAAGGGCATTTCGGAAGAAAAGATTGCCGAACAGTTGGCTTGTTTTGAAAAGGGGTTTCCATTCTTGAAGCTTTCAGCAGCAGCTTCCGTAGAAAACGGAGGTATTATGAAAGCCGATGAGAAAGAATGCGAACAGTATCTTGCCGCATGGGATGCATACAAGGCAGGCGATAAGAAAATCGTCAAGTTTGTTCCGGCTTCAGGAGCTGCCAGCCGTATGTTCAAGAATATGTTCGAATTCTTTGGTGCTGAGTATGACAAACCTACTACTGATTTTGAGAAGAAATTCTTCGACCACATTCATGATTTTGCATTCTACAATGACTTGAATGCGGCTTGTTTGGATAATACAGGAAAGAACATCAATGCCCTGTTGTCTGAACATAATTACAAGGCGGTGGTTTCTAACTTGCTGGAGTCTGCAGGATTGAACTATGGAGCGTTGCCTAAAGGCTTGCTCAAGTTCCATCGTTATGCAGATGGCGTGCGTACACCGCTGGAAGAGCATCTGGTAGAAGGCGCATTGTATGCTGCCGGAAAGACTGGGGAAGTGAATGTACACTTCACTGTCTCTACTGAACATCGTGCATTGTTCGAAAAACTGGTGGCTGCCAAGGCTGCCGAATATGAGGCTAAGTATGGTACGACTTATCACATCAGTTTCTCTGAACAGAAACCGAGTACGGATACGGTAGCTGCCGACATGGAAAACAAACCGTTCCGCGACAAGGACGGTAAATTGTTGTTCCGTCCGGGTGGTCACGGTGCCTTGATTGAGAACCTGAACGACCTGGATGCCGATATCGTATTTATCAAGAACATTGATAATGTGGTGCCCGACCGCTTGAAAGCTGATACAGTGACTTACAAGAAATTGCTGGCTGGTGTATTGGTTACGCTGCAGAAGCAGGCATTTGAATACCTGGAACTGCTGGATGGCGGACATTACAGCCACGAACAGCTGGAAACCATTATCCGCTTCGTACAGCAGCAGTTGCGTTGCCGCAGAACGGACTTGAAAGAGCTGGAAGATGCTGATTTGGTTATTTATCTGCGTAAGAAACTGAATCGTCCGATGCGTGTTTGCGGTATGGTGAAGAATGTGGGCGAACCGGGCGGTGGTCCGTTCCTGGCTTATAATCCGGATGGAACCATTTCCTTGCAGATTCTGGAAAGCTCACAGATTGACATGAACGACCCGGAAAAGAAAGCCATGTTCGAAAAGGGTACACACTTCAATCCGGTGGATCTGGTATGTGCCGTTCGCGACTACAAGGGTAATAAGTTCGACTTGCTGAAACATGTGGACAAGGCTACCGGCTTTATTTCTTACAAGTCTAAGAATGGAAAAGACTTGAAGGCACTCGAATTGCCAGGATTGTGGAACGGTTCTATGAGCGACTGGAATACCGTGTTCGTGGAAGTGCCTTTGAGCACTTTCAATCCGGTAAAGACTGTGAACGATTTGCTGCGTGAACAGCATCAGTAATTTCCGGATAGTAGAAAAATAGAAATGTCCGCCTGTCATCTTTGTGAGATGGGCGGACATCTTTTTTATATATATGAAGAAAGTTATTGCACATTTCCTTCTTGTTGAGATAATTTCTCTCTGTATTCTTTCGGGGAAAGTCCTAAATTTCTTTTTACGTATTTGCCGAAGAATGACAAGGTAGCAAAATTGAGTTCATTGGCAATTTCCTTGATGCTCTTATCGGGAGATTTCAGCAGGCACACTATATCCTTCATGACATAACAGGTGATGAGGTCGGAAGCTGTTTCACCTGAATTTTCCTTACATACAGCCGACAGGTATTTGGAAGTGACAAACAACCGGTTGGCATAGTAGCTTACCGACCGTTCCTTGGGATAGGAAGATATCAGCAGTTCCATGAAGGCATTGAACAGATTGTTGGAAGAATTGAATGCAATGGGTTTCAGCTGGATGTATTTTTCCATGGCATCCTGAAACTCGTAGATGAAGGCTTGCAGGAGGGCATTGATCAGCTCCTTCTGGTGGCGGTGAGGGGTACCGGTCAGTTTGGAATTCAGCAGATTATAGTATTGGCAGAAAAGCTGGCTTTCTTCATCGTTCAGAGAAATGATAGGGTGCTGCTCCAGGTACAGGTGTGAGTACCAGTTATTTGCGGATGTGGACATCACAAAGATACGTTTGGCATATTCTGGTGAAAGGCAGAATCCGCAGCACTCAAAATCATCCCCTATCATGCCGTGTTTGAGCAGCGTCTGCGGGTGATAAATCATCAAATCATTCCGACCGATTTCATAAGAATTGTTGTTGAGAGATAAAGACGCTTTTCCTCTCAGACATAAGATAGCCAGAAAAAAGTCAGCCCGTATGGGGGAATATTGTTCGGTTTCACTTACTTTATTTACCTGATTCAAGATGATAATCTGTTCGTCTTTATAGGCAGCTACCTTTTCCATGATTTCGGTGCTGGACATTCTGATGAGTTCTATTTCTTTCTCCATAACATTGATTAATCTATTCGGTTGCAAATGAACAGAATGTTTTTCAATTCTCAGTGTCCTATTTTTCCTGATGAGTATGCTATAGGGAAGATAGTAGGGTCGGATAGAAAAATAGAACACTTCCAAGGTGATATGTATGCCGTATATTTCGTGTAATGCCTTTTTCTTTGCGCTCACAAATTGCAGACATACTAAACATTTTAGAATTTATGAAAAAGAATTATCTGATGGCCGTTTGTTTGTTTCTGACTGTGATGTCAGGGTGTGGAAATAAAGAGCAGGCACCGCAGCAGGCAGAACCGGTAAATGTCAAAGTGATGACCGTAGTATCATCCGTACGTAACGAAACCGTTCGTTTTTCAGGTACGGTGCAGGAGGAAAACGGCAGTTCATTAAGTTTCCCGCTGATGGGACGAGTAAAGTCAGTAAAGGTCGATTTAGGAAGCCGGGTGCGGCAGGGACAATTGCTGGCTACACTGGATGAGGTTTCGATGCAGAATACGTATCAGGCGGCAAAGGCTGCTTTGAAGCAGGCGGAAGATGCCTACCAACGTATGAAGGAATTGCATGAAAAGGGAAGTCTGGTCGAGATGAAGTGGGTGGAAGTACAGAGCAAGTTGCAGCAGGCGCAGTCTATGGAGGCAGTGGCCCGGAAGAATCTGACCGACTGTCAGCTGTATGCTCCGTTTTCCGGGGTCATTGCCGAGAAGAGTCTGGAGGTCGGACAGAACGTGGTGCCTGGTGTACAGGTGCTGAAACTGGTATCCGACGACCGGCTGAAGGTACGGATTTCTGTGCCGGAGACGGAAATTACGCGCGTGGCAAGAGGACAGAAAGCCGTGATAGAGGCACCGGTTCTGAATGGAACGAAGGCAGAAGGTGTGGTGACGGAGAAAGGTGTACAGGCCAATCCGCTGTCACGGTCGTATGAGGTAAATGTCGGTATTCAGACAAAAAATACGGGACTGCTTCCCGGCATGGTGACAGAAGTCTGGTTGCAGGATGCCGATAAAAGTCAGGCGTGCGTACTTCCGGCCAATGTGCTTCAGCTGGACGAACACAACAACTATTTTGTGTGGCTGAAAGGTGCGGATGGAAAGGCATCGAAGCGTGTGGTGACGTGCGGCAAGTTCACGGCGACGGGTGTCACGGTGGTGAACGGCCTGAACGAAGGGGATGAAGTGATAGTAGAAGGACAGCAGAAAGTGTGCGAAGGAACTCCTCTGGCACTGTAAAAATGAAGTAAGACAATGGAAAAGAAAAGGAACATAGTGGAATGGGCCATGCACTATCGTCAGATTGTGATTCTGGTGACGTGCTGCCTGGTGGCATTCGGAATATACAGTCTGCCGCAGATGCAGAAAAATGAATTTCCTGATTTTACCATACGTCAGGGAATGGTGATTGCCGTGGCTCCGGGAAATACGGTCAATGAAATGGTGGAACAGGTGACGAAGCCTCTGGAAGACTACATCTTTTCATACAAGGAAGTAAAGAAGGAGAAGACGTTCTCTACTACGCGCGATGGGATTGTCTTTGTGCAAGTGGAGTTGAATGACGAACTGAACAACAAAGATGAGTTCTGGAGCAAGTTCAAGCATGGAGTAGCTACCTTCAAGTCACAGCTTCCGCCGAATGTGCTTGCCATACAGGTGATGGATGATTTTGGCGACACATCGGCGTTGCTGATTACCATGGAAAGCAAGGACAAAACGTATCGGGAACTGTCCGACTATATGGATGAACTGAAGAACCGTTTGCGTCGCATCAGTAGTGTGGGACGCCTCACCGTAAGCGGAGAAAGGGCTGAACAGATTTCCATCTACCTGGACCCGGAACGTCTTTCGCATTATGGACTGAACGAGCAGTTGATTGCCGGCCAGCTGTTTGCCAAGGGATTCGTGACCACGGGCGGACGCATACAGACCCCTCAGTATGTATTGCCGGTGCATGTGGAGAAGACATTCAACACGCTGTACGACGTGCAGCAGCAGATTGTGTACAGCGATCCGTCGGGCAACGTGGTGCGCTTGCAAGATGTGGCTCGTGTGGTCAAGGAATACCCTCATGCCGACAGTTATATCAAGAACAATGGGACGAAGTGTATCCTGCTGAGTGTGGAAATGAAGAAAGGAAAGAACATCGTACAGATGGGAAATGACATCGACCGCGTGCTGGAAGAGTTTAAGACAGAACTTCCGTCGGAGGTCAATATGTTCCGCATCACCGACCAGGCACAGGTGGTGGGCGACAGTGTCAATGCTTTCTTGCGTGAGCTGGTGATTGCCATCGTGGCCGTAGTGATTGTGGTGATGCTGCTTTTACCGTTGCGGGTGGCACTGGTAGCTGCTTCCACCATTCCGATTACTATCTTTATCTCACTGGGACTTTTCTATGCCTTTGGCATTGAGTTGAACACCGTGACGCTGGCTGCCTTGATTGTGACGCTGGGAATGATTGTGGACAACTCCATTGTCATCATCGACAGTTATCTGGAGAAAATTGGCGAAGGAATGTCACGCTGGCATGCGTCTATCTTCAGTGCCACGCATTTCTTCAAATCCATATTCTCGGCTACACTGGCCATCAGTATCACATTCTTCCCCTTCCTGATTGTGATTCCCGGCATGATACACGACTTCCTGCTGAGTTTCCCCTGGTCCATTACGCTGATTCTGGGCATCTCTTTGCTGGTAGCCATGCTGCTGGTACCGTTCATGCAGTTCTGGTTCATCCGTAAGCCGATACCTTCGCATAAAAAAGGATTCTCGTTCATGGAATTCCTGCAGACCTATTATAATAAGTTGCTTGACAAATGCTTTGCCCATCCGTATGTTACTTTGCTGGGAGGAATCGCTTCCGTGCTGGTGGGTATCTTCCTGATGGGGAAACTGCCGCAAAAGCTGATGCCGGTGGCCGACCGTAACCAGTTTGCCGTAGAAATCTATCTGCCTACGGGCTCGGCTGTAGAAAAAACGGCCTGGGCTGCCGATACCATGGAGCATGTGTTCCGTAAAGACCCGCGGGTGACTTCCGTCACTTCATTTATCGGTTGTTCTTCCCCTCGTTTCCATACGGCATACGCTCCGCAATTAGGAGGAACGAACTACGCCCAGCTGATTGTGAACACGAAAGGAAACAAGGAAACCGTGGAACTGCTGGATGAGTATGCTCCGCGTTATACCGATGCTTTTCCGGATGTGTGGGTAAGGTTCAAGCAAATCAGTTTCAGTCAGGCGGTCTATCCGATAGAACTCCGTCTGAGCGGAGAGAATCTGGATTCACTGAAAACCGTGGCCGGGAAATACCTGAGCATGTTGCGTCAGATGCCGGAAATACGGCTGGCACAGACCAACTTCAGTGAACCGCAGACTTCGGCCAAGGTGGTGCTGAAAGAAGATGAGGCTTCTCGTCTGGGCATACAGAATGTGCAATTGGAAAGCACGCTGGCCATGCGCTATGGCGACGGTATAAAGGTGGCTAGTGTGTAGGAAGGCGATTATGACATCCCCGTGACATTGAAAAGTGAGAGAGCCGATTGTGCCGGTTTCTCCGATCTGGAAAACGAACTGATTCCAGTATTGGGCGGTACGCAGGTTCCCTTGCGGCAGGTGGCAGAAGTGGTACCTTCCGTAAAAGACGGACAGCTGGTACGCCGGAACGGTATCTATACCATTACGGTCATGGCCGATGTGCGCCGTGACGTGAACGTGACTGCCCTGACGAGTGTGATAAAGGAAAAAGTGGCAGCCATCCCTCTGCCGGATAAAGTGACGCTGGCTTACGGAGGTGACGACGAGCAGGACAATGAAAACCTTCCGCCTATCATGGCAGCTCTGGCCATTGCGGCTTTCATCATCTTCTTCATTCTGCTGGCTCATTTCAAGCGTATTAGCATTGCTCTACTGATATTTGCCAGCATGACGCTGTGTGTGTTCGGTACGGCAGTGGGCGTACTGATACAAGGAGTGGATTTCGGTATGACTTGCACACTGGGTATTATCAGCCTGATGGGAATTATCGTGCGTAACGGTATTATCATGATTGACTATGCCGAGGAACTTCGGGCTACGGAGAAACTATGCGTGCGTGATGCCATTTACCATTCTGCCCGCCGACGTATGCGACCCATCTTCCTGACTTCGGCCGCTGCCTCTATGGGAGTCATCCCGATGATATTGGGCAAGAGCGGACTCTGGATGCCGATGGGTACGGTGATTTGTTACGGTACGCTGATTACCATGCTCTTCCTCTTGACGATGCTTCCGGTAGCCTACCTGTTGATTTTCAGAGGAAGCAGTCAGAAACGTGCCCAACTGGAAGCATTGGAGAAAGCTTGATGAGGTGATTAGGAATCAATCAAAAGAAGAATCATTATGAAAACAAATCGAAACAGAATAATAGCTTTTCTATTGATAGGTGGGGCGTGCATGAATGGGGCTTTCGGACAGAAAGCCTATACGCTGGATGAATGCATTCAGGCTGCCTTGACAAACAATGTGCGAATGAAGAATGCAAACAATGAACTGGAAATGGCCAAGCAGGATAAGAAAAAGGCATTTACCAATTATTTTCCGAGCGTGAGCGCGGCTGGAACCGGTTTCATGGCAGATAAAGGATTGATGCAGATGAGTTTGGGACCGGACATGAACATGTCCATGCTGAAGAACGGAATAGCAGGGGGAGTCGGTGCCTCCCTGCCGTTGTTCACCGGCGGACAGATTGTGAACGGAAACCAGCTGGCCAAGGTAGGAGTGGAAGTGAAACGCCTGCAACGGAACTTGTCCGACAATGAAGTATGTCTCACCACGGAACAATATTTCTGGCGGGTAGTGATACTGAAAGAAAAGCTGAAAACCTTGTCCAAGGTTGAAGCCCAACTGGCACGTATTCTGAGTGATGTGGAAGCTTCGGTACAGGCTGGAATCGTGACGCGGAATGATCTGCTTCAGGTACAGTTGCGGCAGAATGAAACAAAGAGTACTCGTTTGCAGGTGGAAAATGCCTTGTCGGTATCCCAGAATATGCTGGCACAGTACACCGGACTTTCGTCTGATACCCTTGACGTGGCCTTTGCAGTGGATACTCAGCTGCCTGCACGCCCCGACAGCCTTTATTGTGATCCGGAATCGGCATTGGGACTTACCAGCGAATATGCCCTGCTGCAACAAAACGTGAAGGCCAGTCGCCTGCAATACAAGATGGCGGTAGGAAAGAACCTGCCTACGGTGGCCATTGGCGGAGGCTATGTATACCATAACTTCTTGCCGGAAGACCAGCGTTTCTGGGTGGGATTTGCTACGGTGACCGTTCCCCTGACCGGATGGTGGGGAGGAAGTCATGCCATTAAGAAAGAAAAGCTTCAGGTGAAGAACACGGAAAATCAGTTGGCCGACCAGGGAGAATTGCTGGTTATCCGTATGAAGAATGCCTGGAACGGGGTGAACGAGGCATACGAGCAGATGAAGATTGCCCGTCTGTCCATTGAGCAGTCCACCGAGAATCTCCGCCTGAATACCGATTATTACAAGGCAGGCACCTGCACGATGAGCGATTTGCTTGATGCACAGACTTTGTATCAGCAGAGTCGTGACAAGTATGTGGAAAGCTATACGGATTATGAATTGAAAAAAAGAGAATATCTGCAAGTCACGGGGCGTCGTTAAAACAACTTTTTCTTGATGTGAAGGGCTGTCGGGAAGTATTTCCGATGGCCCTTTGTGATAAATTCTGCATATTAATTGCATATTAATTTGATTTGAGCTATCTTTGCAGCGCAATTGGGAAGCAGATAAAGTAAAAACGTCCTGAAGAAGATGTAGCTTTTTCAGGAACTTTTGTAGGTTTCTCACGTGAGAAACGTAGGGTTCCCGACCGGGAAACGTACGGCTTTGCAAAGTGAAACATAGGTTTCCGGGCAGGAAAACGTAAAAACATATTTTACGTTTTCACAAAAATAGACTAGGGTTAGAACTTACAAAGATTTAGAATATAATATACAGCGTATGAACATGTGCAGGCAACATAAGGTAGTTCGGATAAAGGTCAGTACGGCGCTTTACCGGAGATGTCATGCCCGTGCGCATTGGTTCAGCGGATTTCTTCATGAAAGTTTGTAAGACACGGGAAGTTGCGTCTTCCTGACGTGTTGTGAAATCTTTCTTATAAACTTTTACTCTCAATTTTGTTATGTGGATTATTTTATTGATCGTCCTGGCAGGTATTCTGGCAGGATATAGCCTTCGTATGTGTGCTTTTTTGAAAAAAGTGAATCTGACTATCTCGTGTACCATTTGTCTGATGCTGTTCGTATTAGGACTTTCCGTGGGTTACAATCCGTTGATTGTAGGAAACTTAGGTTCTTTCGGCGGACAGGCGTTGCTACTCAGTGTGGCCGGCATTACGGGAAGTGTGTTGCTGGCACGCGTGGTATATCTGTTGTTTTTTAAGGAAGGAGGTGAAAAATGAAAGGAAGTTTGCTGGTATTGTCCATGTTCTTTGTAGGCTGTGTGTTAGGCTACGTGTGGAACCTTTCCGGATGGGAGTTGGGAGATACGCACCACTTGTCCATGTATATTCTGTATGCCCTGATGTTTCAGGTAGGCGTCAGCATTGGCGGGGGAGAGGATTTCAAGGAACTGCTTCGTGGTTTCCGTCCCAAGATGCTGCTGATACCACTGGCCACCATCGGAGGAACCCTGCTGTTTTCGGCATTGGTCAGTGTGCTGCTGACCCGCTGGAGTGTGTTCGACTGTCTGGCCGTGGGCAGTGGACTGGGGTATTATTCGCTTTCGTCCATCCTGATTATGGAACTCAAAACCCCAGACCTTGGTGCACAGTTGGCTACGGAACTGGCCACGATTGCACTTCTGACAAATGTCATCCGCGAGCTGGTGGCACTGGTGGGAGCTCCTTTCATCTGCAAATATTTCGGGAAACTGGCTCCTATTTCGGTGGCCGGAGTAACCTCGGTCGATGTAGCCCTTCCCTCCATTATCCGTGTGTCTGGAAAGGAAATGGTGCCCCTTGCCATCTTCCATGGACTGCTGGTCGACATGTCCGTGCCGTTTTTCATTTCTTTGTTTTGCAAGCTGTAGAAGGAATCCCCCGTCTGCAAAGCAAAGAGATGAAAACGGCGGCGGGGAGCCTTAGATGTCCATGCCCATGATGTAATCGTTCATGTAATATCCGTTGCCGATGGGGAAGTCCCCTTCGCGCACCTTCTTCATGCCCATGTGCTCATAGAATCCAAGTGCCGGATTCTGTCGGTTCACATTCAGTTCCATGCGGCAAGGTTCCGGATGAAGTTCCTTGATACCCTTTATAGCCTGCTGGAACAGTTGCCGTCCGAGTTTGTATTTCTGGAAGTAGGGGAGTACGTAAATCTTCTGCAAGTGAAACAAATCCGTATCCTCCTGCTGGATGGACACATAGCCCGCAGGCTCACATTCTTCGTAAGCGATGTAGTAAATGTGATGCTCTTTCTCCATCTGGTTTCTCAGGCTCTCGCTGGAATACATCCAGTCCATCATGTAATCAATCTGTTCCGGAGTCAGAATGTGCTGGTAGGTAGCCGGAAAGGTCTGTGTCGCCAGCGTCCGGATGATTTCAATGTCTGCAAGAGTAGCTTTTCTAATCGTAAACATAGGCATTTCCTTATTATATTGTGTTTTCTGCAAAAGTAGTTTATCTTTTGTATGTATGGGTTTTATCGAAACATAAACTTGTTAAAAGTTTTGAAATTATAATACCTTGTAATACATAGTATCAATATAAAACCTATATTTGTGTCATACAAGATAAATGAGATGTAATGAATGTAGACAATGTAAAATCGCAGATGCGCAAGGGAATGCTGGAGTATTGCATTCTGTTGCTGTTGCACCGGGAGTCTGCCTATTCTTCCGATATTATCCAGAAGCTGAAAGAGGCCCGGCTGATTGTGGTGGAAGGCACGCTTTATCCGTTGCTGACCCGCCTGAAGAACGACGGACTCCTGTCGTATGAGTGGGTGGAGTCCACGCAAGGACCGCCCCGAAAGTATTATGGACTGACTCCGGAAGGGGAGGAATTTCTGAAAGAACTGGAAAGTGCCTGGGACGGACTTTCCGACACGGTGAATCATTTAAGACAAAACATTTAAAAATCACATGACATGAAAAAGACACTGACTGTAAATTTAGGTGGCACCGTATATCATATTGATGAAGATGCCTATATCCTGCTGGATAATTATTTGAACAACCTCCGCTACCATTTCCGTAAGGATGAAGGAGCGGAAGAGATTGTGCGCGACATAGAATCCCGTATTGCCGAACTGTTTGATGAGGCATTGCGTGGCGGACTACAGGTGATTACTATTAAAGAGGTGGAAGAGGTAATTGCCCGTATGGGAAAACCGGAGGAACTGAATGGCGAAGAAGACGGTAACCCGTCCGCATCGAACAGCAAGACTTTCGATAGTGAATCGACGGAAACCAGCCGACGTCTGTTCCGTAATCCGGACGACCGTATCCTGGGTGGAGTGGTATCGGGCATTGCAGCCTATTTCGGCTGGGATGTGACCTGGACCCGCATCGTCTTTATTTTGGCCGGATTTTTTATTCATGGTTTGATTTTGGCTTATTTGTTGGCATGGATTATCATCCCGTTGGCACATACGGCTACGGAAAAGTTGCAGATGCGCGGAGAACCCATCAATGTGGAGAACATCGGCCGGACAGTGACCGACGGTTTTGAAAAGGTGAACGAATATGTGCATTCAGAACAGCCCCGCTCTGCCTTGCATAAGTTTGGCAATGGGGTGGTAGCCGTGGTCGGTTTCCTGCTGAAACTTTGTCTGGTGCTGTTGCTGATATGCTGCGCTCCTTTCTTGTTGGTAGGACTCATCGTCTTGTTTGCCCTGCTGATGGCCGCCACGGGAGTCATCGTCAGTCTGCCTGCCTTCTTCTATAATATATTGCCTTGGGTAGACTGGAGTGGTGTGTGCACCATGCCGGGAATGATTGTCGGGCTCACCGTATGCGGTCTGCTGATTGTCGGTATCCCGGTAGCCGGACTGATTCAGGCTGTCATGCAGTCGTTCGGTAGCTGGAAGCCCATGGGCACCTCTACGAAAGTAGTGCTGGTATTGTTGTGGATGATTGCCCTGGCTATAGGAATTGTGTTGTTCTTTCAGATTCCTTTCCTGACAGAACCACTTTTGTCAGCTCCTTTCTGGGGTGAGTTTCTCTGATTTTGTCAGTCTCACCTGAATGTGTGAGACAAGAATGTCACATAAAACAGCCAAAATGGCAGTCCGTGTCAGAAAAAAATGCTGGCACGGGCTTTTTTTTGTTCTGGCATGGCATTTGTCTTTTAAAGGGCGTAACGTTTCGGCGTTACAGAATAAATCAAATTAGAAAATAATAAAAATAGATACAATTATGGGAAAGATTATTGGTATTGACTTAGGAACAACAAACTCATGTGTTGCAGTATTTGAAGGTAACGAACCGGTGGTAATTGCCAACAGCGAAGGTAAACGTACCACTCCTTCAGTAGTAGGTTTCGTAGACGGCGGCGAACGTAAGGTAGGTGACCCTGCTAAACGTCAGGCTATCACAAACCCGAAACGTACAGTATATTCTATCAAACGTTTCATGGGTGAAACTTACGATCAGGTTCAGAAAGAAATTTCTCGTGTACCTTATTCAGTAGTAAAGGGTGACAACAACACTCCGCGTGTAGACATCGACGGACGTCTGTACACTCCGCAGGAAATCTCTGCAATGATTCTGCAGAAGATGAAGAAAACTGCTGAAGATTATTTGGGACAGGAAGTAACAGAAGCTGTCATCACCGTTCCGGCATACTTCTCTGACTCTCAGCGTCAGGCTACGAAGGAAGCTGGTCAGATTGCTGGTCTGGATGTAAAACGTATCGTGAACGAACCGACTGCAGCTGCATTGGCTTACGGTGTAGACAAGGCTAACAAAGATATGAAGGTTGCCGTATTCGACCTTGGTGGTGGTACATTCGATATCTCTATCCTGGAATTCGGTGGCGGTGTATTCGAAGTATTGTCAACTAACGGTGATACTCACCTGGGTGGTGATGACTTCGACCAGGTTATCATCGACTGGTTGGTTCAGGAATTCAAGAACGACGAAGGTGCTGACCTGACTACTGATCCGATGGCTATGCAACGTTTGAAGGAAGCTGCTGAAAAGGCAAAAATTGAATTGTCTTCTTCAACTTCTACTGAAATCAACTTGCCTTACATCATGCCGGTAGCTGGTGTGCCTAAACACTTGGTTAAGACTTTAACTCGTGCTAAATTCGAACAGCTTGCTCACAACTTGATTCAGGCTTGTCTTGAACCTTGTAAGAAAGCAATGAGCGATGCAGGTTTGAGCAACTCTGATATCGACGAAGTAATCCTGGTAGGTGGTTCTTCACGTATCCCTGCTGTACAGAAACTGGTAGAAGACTTCTTCGGTAAAGTTCCTTCTAAGGGTGTAAATCCGGACGAAGTAGTAGCCGTAGGTGCTTGTATCCAGGGTGCCGTATTGAACAAGGAAGCTGGTGTAGGTAACATCGTATTGCTGGATGTCACTCCGTTGACACTGGGTATCGAAACAATGGGTGGTGTAATGACCAAGTTGATTGATGCCAACACAACCATTCCGTGCAAGAAGAGCGAAGTGTTCTCTACTGCAGCTGATAACCAGACAGAAGTTACCATCCACGTATTGCAGGGTGAACGTCCGATGGCTGCTCAGAACAAGTCAATCGGTCAGTTTAACCTGACAGGTATCGCTCCGGCTCGTCGTGGTGTACCTCAGATTGAAGTAACTTTCGATATCGATGCCAACGGTATTTTGAAGGTATCTGCTAAAGATAAGGCTACTGGTAAGGAACAGGCTATCCGTATCGAAGCTTCATCTGGTTTGAGCAAGGAAGAAATCGACCGTATGAAAGCTGAAGCTGAAGCTAATGCAGAAGCTGATAAGAAAGAAAAGGAACGCATCGACAAGTTGAACCAGGCAGACAGCTTGATCTTCTCTACAGAAAATCAGTTGAAAGACCTTGGCGATAAGATTCCGGCTGACAAGAAAGCTCCTATCGAAGCTGCTCTTCAGAAACTGAAAGACGCTCACAAGGCTCAGGATTTGGCTGGTATCGATGCTGCAAGCGCAGAACTTCAGGCTGCATTCCAGGCCGCAAGTGCTGAAATGTACGCTCAGACAGGTGGTGCTCAGGCTGGTCCTAACGCAGGTCAGGCAAATAACAATGCAAGTCAGGGTTCAAGCAAGAACAATGACAATGTACAGGATGCTGACTTTGAGGAAGTGAAATAAAGAATAAAATAATAGAAATGAGGCATGATTATAAGGATTATGCCTCATTTTTTTATTTATATATATGACATTTATGAGTAAGGAATTTTTAAGAAAGTCAAAAGAGGATAAACCAGTAGTAGCAATATGTTACGACTTTGATAAAACGTTGTCTCCTGATGATATGCAGGCTCAAGGGTATATTCAATCGGTTGGATATGAAGTCGAGTCTTTCTGGAAAGAATCGAACGGATTGGCTGAAGAAAACGACATGGACCAAAACCTTGCCTATATGTTTACAATGATTCAAAAAGCTCATGGAAAGTTTGTTTTTAACAGAGAGGCCTTAATGGATTATGGAGCGAAAGTAAAGTTATTTCCTGGTGTAGATACGTGGTTTAAAAGAATCAGGGAATATGGAGAAAGTAAGGGGGTAATTGTGGAACATTACATCATATCTTCTGGGCTGAAAGAAATGATTGAAGGAACTAAGGTTGCAGATGAATTTGAGAAAATCTATGCTAGTTCATTTTATTATGATAAAGATGGTGTAGCTCAGTGGCCTGCACAAGTTATAAATTATACAAGCAAGACACAATTTCTTTTTAGAATAGAAAAAGGAACATTGGATGTAAATGATTTCGCCGTCAATGATTATTTTGAGCCCGAGAATATTCGTATTCCTTTTAGAAACATGATTTATATAGGTGACAGCGATACTGATATGCCATGTATGAAACTTATTAATACCAATTCCGGCCATTCAATAGGAGTTTTTAATCCGGAAACTCAAGATAAGAGAAAAGTGTACAAAATGATGGAAGATAAAAGGATTAAATATTTTGCTCCGGCAGATTATACAGAAAATTCAGAATTGGATATTCTCGTAAAAACTATAATTGAACAAACGGCTTCAAATGAAAAACTTGTGTCTTTTCATTATAAAAATCAAAAGGAGCAGCTCAATCAGAATATAAATGTAGAGGTTCAAGAAGTTAAAGAAAAAGAAAAACTCATATTGGATTTGGAAAACAGTAATAGTTTTGCGCGGACTCATTTTGTTATTTCAAAATTGAAGGCTTTCAATAACTGGAGTGATAAAGAAAGACAACAATTAAAGCAAATAGCAGAGAAAAATAATCAAGTATCTTACATAAAAGATGACGAAGACATAGCGTTTTTCTATTCGTCCCTTGGGTAGTTTATTATTCTATTTCTGTGTCATTCAAGAATTCGTCATAATATAAGACACTGTCCAAAATTTTCCATAGCTTTCACCATCGTATTTCTTCACTATTGCTGGAAAATGGATGCCATTAAATATTTAATGGGATATACGAATGTCAGAACCACGTGGATTCATATGTTCATCGTACATGATATCAAGTAGCTCATTTGCAAGTTTACCATCTGTGATTTTAATAATGTTATCTTCTTCTGTTACATAGCCAAGTATATTGATACTGCCATACCAGACCGTGGACCTATCTATGATACACGAGGATAAAGATAGTTTAGGTACAATCTTTACATATAATCCTAAACTTTTTAGATAATTCGTCTGACTGCTTTCCTCTGATGTAAGAATTGCAATTTGAACACCACTTACATGAAACTCTCTGAGCATTTTAACAAATGTGTTTCGTTCTGTACGATAGAGTTTTGGAGAGGATATGACAATAGATTGTCTTGAACTTTTCAAATTTTGCATAAATGCCAAACGGAATGTGTTACCATTGAAAATCTGTCCTTCATATGATGATGTTTGTAAGTCATCTGTATTATCAAACAGTGTCTGAGTATCTTTTGACAGTACACGATAACCGATGGCAGAGTATCCTTTTAGGCGTTTACGATACATATTCTCACAAACAGGTTCGTGTATATCAATATAGTCATAAATACGAACATCTTTCTTGCCCTCATTCTCACGGTGCAAACGTCCGGCATATTGTGCCACCAATCCTTTCCATGAGATTGGTAGTGCCAAAAACAGTGTATCAAGTCGTGGATAGTCAAATCCCTCTCCCACATATTTTCCCGTGGCTACTATTACAAGAGGGGCATCTTTGGGTATATCCTGTAACTTTTGCAGCGTTTCTCTCTTGTTCTTTGCAGTCCCTTCTCCTGTGAGTTGTATGATGTTGGCTACATGCTGCTTCAACATTTCGGCAAGCAATTCTACATGAGAAGTTCTGGCAGTAAGTATTATAGGTGTTCGGCCTGCAGCCACAACATTAAGGACATCCTCTATTATAAGATTATTCCGTATTTCCGATTCAGCGAGGGATTGTGATAGTGCCGTAAACGATTGTTTGTCATCGGTAACAGGTCTATAAGATGTAAATCTCGGCACAAGATAACGCTGGAACGACTGCTTCTGTATCTGTGCCTTGGCATCGGCAAAAAAACGAATCGGACCGCATTGCATAAAGATAATAGGCTGCAAACCATCTTTACGGATTGGAGTGGCAGTAAGCCCATAGACATAATGTGCCGTAACGTGTTTTAACACATTCTCAAATGTTATGGAAGATACGTGATGACACTCGTCTACAATGACCATCCCGTATCCTTTTACAAAAGGCTTGACTTCGTCATTTTCAAAACACGACTGCATAAGGGCTATATCAATAACACCATGCAACGTGTTAGAGGTAGAATCAAGACACCCGACCGGAGAAAAAGCCTTCTTCCTGCCTCGCTTCTTGGAAATCTCCTCTTCTGTAAAATCTATGTCAAGAAATTCAGACAGATGTTCATGCCATTGCATAAGCAATGCCTTGGAGTGTACCAGAATAAGTGTATTTGTCTTTCTTCGGGCAATCAGAGCTGCGGCTGTAACAGTCTTTCCAAAGGCTGTCGTTGCAGACAACACACCGTTGGAAAATGGCATGAGGGCATTGATCGCGTCCAATTGTTCATCGCGTTCTTTTCCTTTGAATGTTACGCCAATAGGTTTACCATGATTTGTATTATCAACTATTTCATAATCAATTTTGAAGGAATACAGCATGTTGATAATGGCATCCTCACACCCCCGAGGCATTGCAAGATATTCATCGGTAAAATCTGCACGGCAGATAATACGAGGAATGTTATATATGGAAATACGCATCGCCTGTTTGCTGTAAAATTCTGGATTTTTGAACGCCGCAATATGTTTCAAATGATTACTAACCTTATCTGAAATGGATTTTAAAGGAATATATATCCTGTCTGATTTATGTATTATAAGTATGCCGTTAAAGTCTTCCTGGGTCACATCTTGTATGACCGGTATTTCCCACGGTTTATTTTCCGAAGATGTGGCCAATGTTCCAAAATCTTCCTGCTGATGCTGTGTCAATAATGCATCTACGGTACTTTCATCTATTTTTCTTACATTGTATAGGTATGCCCATTGATCCTGGAACGGAAGAAACTGATCATCTACAAAAACGCTGTTTCCTGCTTTCCTGGCTTTTCCCTGCAATGGTAACGCAATGAGATTGCCGAATCCGCCTTCCGGTACTTTATCCTGATTGGGAAAGAAACGATCGTATGAATCGAATGTAATCCGTCCATTACGCTTCATGGCTTCCGTAAGAATTATATTGCCTAATTTTCTTGCTTTGTAGGCAGGTATGGGTTGATCAAAGAAAATCCATACATGTGCACCATTGCCGGAGCGTGAGCGTTCTATACTGAATGGGATTCTCCACTCTCTGCAAATGGGAATAAATGCCAACACATCGTTCTTATATCCATGAGTGCAATTCTTGTCATCAAAATCAGCACACAGGAAAGAACATTTATTATCAGAAGTAACAACGTACAGACCTATAACATCGCATCCGTTCTCATCTTTACCTTCCAGATGTCGGTATATGTCTTGATTGGTTAACGTGGCAAAATTACGGTTGGGACACTCTGCACATTTATGCTTTTTCTTATCGCATATTCCTCTGCGCCATTCGTTGATACATACTGGTTGGTAACCACCCTTTTCTGTGGCTTTGTTGAACCATCGTCGTGCAAATACATCATCTCGTCCCTTGAAAAAGTTACGGAACAATGCAATTTTCTCATCAAGAGAGAGTTTGATTTGAGGATATGTTATGGAAGAAAATGCTGTACTTTCATCAGCACATTTAATGGAGGAATACACTATACCATGCTGTGAAAGTATTGACTTCAGTTTTTCATTTTCGGCAAGCAGAGCATTGTATTTAATGACAAGCGCATTGTATTTCTCTTGAAAACTGTCCATCTGTTATTTTGTTGCCATTAAACCACACAGCAATGCAATTCCAAAACTCAGAAACGTTCCGGCAAGGACATATTCTGTTTTTGCTGTATCCGTGTCTTTGAATCGAAGTATGGATTTTGCCGCTATTATAAAACCAATTGCTTCATATTGTCCAATGATAACGAATATGATTGTAAGAATACGTTCTAAATTTCCAATTAACGCTCCTGCATTTTTGATATTTTCACAAGACTGTGTCTCTCCAACTTGATATTTCTTTAAGACCAACTTAATCAGGATGTTTGCAGGCTTGATGCACAATAGTAAAGCCAATATGAATAGAGGTATAGAGTAGCTGCCATTGCAATCCATCGATTGGATTGGCAACTTTGTTGTAGTGTCAAAGGAAAATATCACTATAATCAATACCGCCAAATGAGCAACCTGATCAATCACAAAATTCCATAATCCTTTGGGGCTATATGTTTTGATAACATCTATCACCAGATGAGAAAAAGCAATGGCAAGGGCATAAAATCTGAATTCATAAACAGGAACAACTACCCATGATACCACGCCGATAATAAGCGAATGCACATACAGGAACCAGCTTTTGAATTTCCTTTCCTCTTTCTGTGCACAGTATTTATCATTCTGCAGGTAAAAATCACCTATAACATGTGCCAATATCAGACTTAAAAACAACCAACTATTCATATCCTTCAAAATTTATCTGTTCAAAATACTTTATGGATTCTTCTATACAATACCATTTTGTAGCTGTAGAAGCATTATTTACACTGGCTTGGGATATACCCAGTTTTTTGGCAATGTCTGCCTCTTTGAAACCAAGCAGTTTATAGTAAACGACTTCACTTTGGCGCATAGTCATATCATTTAATATGGCATCGGTCAATAGGGCTATAGTTTGTAAAGGGGCAGATAATTGCTTTTTACTTGTATGAACAGACATCGTTCCCTTATTAAGGGAACTCATTTCCTCAAGCGCACGTCCTGACAGATATATGGCTTCACCATCCCAAATGCCTTGTTCGGTATTCACTATTCTCATATCTCCAATACCAATGGCCATCCGTATTCCGTATGTATGGAAATTTTTCGTCTTTTCATTTTTAGCTGTGGAAAAAGATTTGATGCAGGATTTGATTATAAAGGCTATCCGGAATACGTTTGATACATTTTGCATTACACACTCTATATAGTCCCCTTTTATTTGGCGACCTTCAAAATCAGGATAACTCACTTTTAACAAGCCAAATAATGATTCTATCCTTTGCTTTAATCCTATAGTTTCATTCACAGACAAGGAAGTGGATGCTACTATATCCGCTGAAATTGTTGCAAACATATTATGGTTCATTGATTCGATGGCAAATGTATGAATTTTCTTTTATTTCGCCAATGATTATAGGTAAAATAATCTATAATAATAAAATATAGATAAATAAATCTATAATAATAATTTATATACAATATAGCCTATAATTGAGTAGAAAGAAAACTACTTGGTTTTTCCACTTACTTGATTCACTATAAAAAATTTTACCGGATAGCTAAATCTTTAATGTGGCATACAAACATTAGCCCCCCAGATTTATATGCCCAGCGTAAACGAACAGAAAAAAAAACTGCTAATACATTACACATCGAAATTTTGACCTTGTAGGTCATGGTGGAAACTTCCACCCTTGAGCATCAATGACTTATAACAAAGAATCATAAACACATCATAATTTACCCCTCATTAAGCACCTGCTTTTTGAGGGGTATTTTGCATCATAGACACTCTCAATGGAGAGCATTTTACTATAAAAAGAGTTTGCTCCCTCTTTTATTATCCTTTTGTGTTAATGAAAATTAAATCTATCGGTGGTGAATGAGGGGCTAATTGGTGGCTTTCAAGCACCTATTTAGCACCCATAAACATACATATACTTTTGCGGCATTAACTCTAAAATACGAAAGATATGGCTTATAAAGTAAATTCGTTGGAGGAGATGCCAAATGCATTGTCCTACCTGATTGAGTCCGTAGAGGCTCTACAATCTAAAGTAAATGCCCTGCAGAATAAGCAGGCAAGTAATTCACCCAAGTGGATGGATATAGACGAGCTTTGTGCTTACTTACCATCGCATCCTGCCAAGCAAACGGTTTATGGATGGGTTTCAGCCAAACAAATCCCCGTACATAAAATAAATAAGGCTCTGGCTTTTCTACAATCAGAAATTGATGACTGGTTGAAGAACAAATCGCATAAGACACAGGATGAATTGATGGAGGAAGCCAGACGATTTGTTGAATCCAAAAAGATTATCAGATGATGGGAACGGCTGATTATTGTTTTTCATTCTTTCGCAAGCCCATCCAGAACATCGAACCGATAAGAGCTGTAGGTATTGTGGATGTGTACCGCTATATCACCGGGCATTATGCACAACCACAAACCGAAGCCTTGCGTCTGATGGCAACTTCTCCTGAAGCCAAAAGGTACAAAGCCACCCATTTTGACTATTGTACTTTTTCTGGACTATTCCATAAACGGAATGAGAGGGAACTGATAATGCACTCCGGATTGATGTGTCTGGATTTTGATCATGTGGAAAATATTATGGAACTAAAGCAAAAGTTACTCAACCATGAGTATTTTGATACGGAACTGTTATTTGTCAGTCCATCCGGTAATGGATTAAAATGGATAATACCCGTTGACTTGAAAGGCTGGGAACATTCCCGGTACTTTAAGGCTGTTACCAACTGTATCAAAGCAACAGGCTTGCCGTTGGTAGATATGTCCGGAAGTGACGTTGCTCGTTCATGTTTTTTGCCACATGATCCACAAGCATATATTAACCCTAAATACAAAGATGATGTCAAAGAAAATATTTTTCGCCCAAGATTGGGAGAATGTCCCTTCTGAAATACAGCAAACAGATATGCCAAGTATTACTCCACTATATAATAAGGTGGAGGAAGATGTGGAACATATTGTCCGGGAAATAGAGCAGCGTGCCATTGATATAACACCCAATTATAAAGATTGGGTAGAATTGGGCTTTGCGCTTGTGGACGGATTGGGAGAAAATGGACGAGAGTATTATCACCGCATTAGCAGGTTTTACCCTAACTATCAAAGGGAAGAAACCGACAAACAATATACACATTGTCTGCAATCCAAAGGACAAGGTATTACCATTCGTTCTTTCTTCCATCTTGCAAACCAAGCCGGAATCTCGCTGGCTCCATTCAACAAAGAACATTTATCCATTTTGCCAAATATCCAAAATGGGAAAACGGGTAAATGGATAAAGTCAGAGGAAGAACTTCCTGCATTTCCTGAGTGTGTATTTGAGCATCTTCCCCCTTTTCTAAATGAGGTTGTCAACAACTCTATATCGCTGGATGACCGTGATACAATATTGATTGGGGCGATTGTGTGTTTGTCTGTCTGCTTTCACAATATTTGTGGAGTGTACGATGAACGCATCGTTTATCCGAACCTTTATCTGTTTGTAGTAGCAGATGCCGGTATGGGGAAAGGTGCGTTGACTTTGTGCCGGGAACTTGTAGCACCTATCAATCGCAATTTGCATGAACTTTCAAAACGATTGGAGCTGGAGTACAAGGAAGCAATGAACGCTTACATCAAAGTCAAGAAAGATGGTGGAATGACCATGCCAACTGAACCGCCCATGCGAATGCTTGTCATTCCTGCCAACAGTAGCGCAAGTTCATTCCTGAAGATATTGGGAGATAATGACGGAATCGGACTGCTATTTGAATCGGAAGGCGACACATTAAGCCAGACTTTGAAGTCGGACTATGGTAATTATTCAGATGTATTACGAAAGGCATTTCACCATGAGTTAGTCAGTTTAAGCCGCCGCAAGGACAGGGAATATTGCGAAGTCAGCAATCCAAGAGTGTCAGTCGCTTTGGCTGGAACTCCCGAACAGGTAAGGAAATTGATACCAGATTCGGAAAACGGTCTGATGAGCCGTTTCTGTTTTTATATCATTCGTTTCAAGAGAGGTATAAGAAACGTGTTTGCCACAAATGATATTTCCCAATCCAAGAATGCCATGTTCAAACTGATGGGGGATAAATTCTGCCATCTGCATGAAGAATTTGTCAGACAAGGTAATTATTCCTTTTCTCTTCCCTCTGATTTGCAGGAACACTTTATAGAATATCTCAGTCGGGTGAATGAGGAATGTTGCGATGAAGTAGATAACAAGATGCAGGGGGTAGTCCGACGGATGGGGCTGATTGCCTATCGTATAATGATGGTGTTGACTGCTGTCCGATATTTGGAGAATATGCCTCACGAATCATCTTCCTCTAACAAGACTATACAATTGATTTGCCATAAATATGACTATTCCATAGCCATGAGTATCTGCGAGACCTTGCTTTGCCATGCAGTGTTCATCTATCGAAACTTGTCAGGAAATCAGTCCAAACGTTTACAATCCCTTTCACAAGAAACGGGCATTTACGCACGAAGGAATACCCTTTATAATATGTTGCCAGAAACATTCACCAAAAAAGATTATGACGCAACTGTTTTAGCTTTAGGTGAAAATGGAAGTACGGCAAACAAATGGATAGAAGCCTTTATCAAAGATGGCAGACTAAGCCGAATAGAACAAGGTAAATATAGGAAGATTTTTTGAGTGGCAAGTTTGTGTTTTAGTGTCACTAAAACCTATGTGGCAAGCGGATAGAACTGCCACTCTCAAAAAATCAATTTATGCACATCAAAATTTATATAAGTATGAAGGAAAAGAAACTTGGTGGTCGCCCAAAGTTGGCGAGTTACCAGAAACGCACGAAATGTTTCCGGGTAATGTTTACCGAGAACGACTATATCTATATACAATCCAAAGCCCAACAGGCTGGATTGTCTGTCAATGAATTTTGCCACCAGGCTGCAATGGGCTGTGAAGTTGGTCAGCGCATCAGTCCGGAAATGGTGTCGGCAATCCGTGACCTTTCCGGTATAGCCAATAATGTCAACCAGATCGCCCATCAGATGCACGTCTATGGTTTGGAAGCAGTGAAACAACAATGCTTTTCTATTATATCAGAAGTCAGCAGAATTATCACCCAAGTAAAAAATAATAATCATGATAGCGAAGATTAAAACAAGAGCCGATTTTGGAGGAATAGTAAATTACGCCAATGACCAAAAGAACAAGAAAAAGAGTGCCAAACTTTTGGCACATGAAGGTGTTTGTGCTATCAGCAATAAAACCATAGCAGATTCTTTTCAGATACAAGCCTCTATGCGCCCGAAAGTAAAAAGTCCGGTGAAACACGTATCACTTGCTTTCTCTCCGCAAGATACCATCCATTTTCCCAACGACGAAAAAGGAAATGCGCTTATGGTGGAGATTGCTAAGAAATGGATGGAACAAATGGGGATTCGCAATACCCAATATATCATAGCCAGGCATCATGATACGGAACATCCACATTGCCATATCGTATTCAACCGGATAGACAATGACGGTAATCTCATTTCTGACAGCAACGAACGGATACGAAATGCAAAAGTCTGTCGTGCTCTAACAAAAGAGTATAAACTTTACTTTGCTACTAAAAACAGCAAAGCGAGAAATAAAAGCCGTTTGCGCCCTCATCAATTACGTAAATATAATCTTCGTTCCTCAACTCTTGATGCGTTGGCGGCATCTCGCTCATGGCATGACTTCTTCCATATGCTCAAAGAGAAGGGAATAGATGTACGTTTTAATCGTGCAGAAAACTCTGATAAAATTCGTGGTATATCCTTTTGTATGTATGAATTTAGCATTGCCGGTTCTAAACTTGATTCAGATCTAAGTTTTAACCCTCTTTGCGCAACATTGGGTAATGTGGCAAAAGAACTTATAGTGCAACCTCATCAAGCAATTGTTCCTAGTGCTGGCGGAGGAACCAATAACGAACAGGGATGGCGGGATGATAAAAGCAAGGATAACCAAAGAAACGAACCTTTTTATAAAACCTCAAAACGTAGAAGATAATGAAAGAAGATGTAGTAGCTGCAAATCTCGCAAATTTGCGTCAAAGTATCAATGAATTGAAGGAATGCGTTAATAGGCAGAATGTAACTCCAAACCAACCGGAGCAACATATAAAGGTGGATTTGGATGAAAAGACCATTTATAATGGAGTTGCCAAAAGCTTCTGTACTTGCTGGAACGATGCACTGTCAGTAGTGAAGAAACACATTTGGAATCAACAGCCGGATACATTGCCATTTTCACTATGGTTCCCCAAACTTATTGAACTGTTCAAGCAAAAATCAAGGTTTCTTGAATACATATATAGCCACGTTTGTGATTACAATCTCAATCGCATGACTATTGAGGCTAATACAGAAAACATATTAAAACGGCAGGATGAAATACTTGCAAAAATTAATGAGCTGAAACATCCAATAACCGTTATCCCACCCAATATCAATGGGATGTTTATACGGGGACATCATATAAAACTTCGATATGTTGTGGCTATTGTAGCCATTATTTTGACGTGGGCTGTTGCCGCCTCTGTTAGTAGTCTGAATTATAAGGAAGAATCCTTTGCACATTATTCCATGTATCGGGCGGTGAAGGAACAAAGTCAATCTTTTATTGAAAAAATGGACAACGACAAAAGGAAATGATTAGGATATGATTAAATATTTCTTACTCTAGTGTTTACTTTAATATCCTTTAGACTTCTGATAGGTCGCAAAGTATTATATGTTACAGAAAATGAAAAATAGAATACCAAATGCCTTCATGACTTTGGAGGCATTTGGCTCTTATCTAAAAATATACGTTTTGTATGACTACGCAAGTAACCTTATGAGTAATAAGAACTAGTGTTACCATGTAATGACTTTATCGACAATCTCCTGCTGTTCGGCACTGCTACGTCGCAAATAAATACGAGTAGTTTCTATACTTTCATGCCCCATCAGGTCGGCAAGCAAGGAAATGTCATTGAACTTCTCTAAAAAATTCTTGGCAAAGCGATGGCGGAACGAATGAGGATAAACCACTTTCTCATTCAATCCGTATTTAATAGCATAATTTTTTAATTGTTGCGCAATTCCTCTGGTGGTGATACGCTCGCCAAAACGATTGAGGAAAAGATAACCGCTTGTACGCTTAGTTTTACCAAACCATTCTGTAGCTTCCTTGCGTAAAGTCTTCGGAATATAGATGCGGCGAATTTTACCACCTTTGGTGTAAATGTCAAAATATCCTATTTGTACGTGTTCCACCTTCAGTTGAATAAGTTCGCTAACTCGTGCACCTGTAGCAGCGAGAAAGCGAACAACGAAATACCATTCTTGATTTTCTTCCTTTTTCAGTTTGTTCTTTAGGAAAACATAGTCGGCATTGCTGATTACATTTTCTAAATAACTACGCTGTTGAACTTTGACGGATTTTAATCTTAAACGAGATTTCCCCATACAATCAAGATACTTGTTCATCGCCTGAATGCGAAGATTTACTGTTTTAGGCTTGAATTTCTCAATGAGATAGGTTTTATAAACAAGCAGATTGCGTTTGTTTAATTCCTTGTGTCGGGAATAATACTCTTTTACGGCATAGAGATAAGCTGCAATCGTGTTCTCCGCCATATTTCCTTGACGCAGAAACATTTCAAAATTTTCAATATTCATGTCTGATACATTATTAGTTAAACAATTCGTTTTCATTAATAAATGTATGGTTAGTGCAATTTCATTGAGTTCCTATTATGAGAAGTTTCTTGCTACGGGAGAGGTAAAATGTATTGATGACGAGATTCCGTTTGAGATTCCAAAGGGGTGGGAATGGACAAGAATAAGAAACATTTCTCAATCATATATAGGACTAACATATAGTCCAACAGATGTGTCTTCGCGAGGCACAATAGTTCTACGTTCTTCTAATATTCAAGATGGAAAAATTGTTCTAAATGATGTCGTACGAGTTTCTAAAGAGATTAGCAAGAAGTTACAAGTTGAGAAGAATGATATTATCATTTGTGCAAGAAATGGAAGTGCTAAACTTGTAGGAAAATCAGCTGTCGTAACTGATGTGACGGAACCTATGACTTTCGGGGCATTTATGGCAATATGTAAGACCGCATTATATCAATACGTATCAATCTTTCTGCAATCTGATTTGTTTTTCTCTCAATTAAGAGGCGTTAGTGGAACTACTACAATTAATCAGTTAACACAAAATAACTTCAATGACTTTTGGATTCCTATTCCACCGGCAAATGAACAAAAGCGGATTGTAGAAAAATTGCAAAATGTATCACCTTTTATAGAGCGTTATAGTAAAAGTCAAGAAACTCTTAATTTAATGAATATACAAATTAAGGAACAACTCAAGAAATCGATTCTTCAAGAAGCAATTCAAGGTAAACTCGTTCCACAAATAGCAGAGGAAGGTACAGCACAAGAACTGCTTGAACAGATACGACAAGAGAAACAGAAACTTGTTAAAGAGGGGAAATTGAAAAAGTCAGTTTTAACAGACTCCGTTATCTATAAAGGTGACGATAACAAGTACTTCGAGAAGATTGCAAATACAAAAATGGATATTACTGACGAGATTCCATTTGAAATACCTGATAGCTGGAGTTGGGTAAGACTTAATGATATATGTTCTTATATCCAAAGAGGTAAGTCTCCCAAGTACTCTCTAATAAAGAAATACCCTGTTGTTGCACAAAAGTGTAATCAATGGAGTGGATTCTCAATAGATAAAGCCCAATTCATAGATCCAGACACTTTATCATCATATGGTGAAGAACGTATTTTACAGGACGGAGATTTAATGTGGAACTCTACAGGATTGGGAACATTAGGACGAATGGCGATTTATTGGAGTAGCTTAAACCCGTATGAATTGGCTGTGGCAGATAGTCATGTTACTGTTATAAGAGCAATGAAAAAGTTTGTTATGCCCCAATACCTTTATTACTATTTCACGAGCAATACGGTACAATCTGTGATAGAAGATAAATCGGATGGTAGTACAAAACAAAAGGAACTTGCAACTGCTACTGTAAAAACTTATTTAGTACCTATTCCGCCTCTAATGGAACAAGATCGAATTATTTCAAAGATTAAGCAATTAGCAAGTATTATGAGAGGATAAATGAGCAAATCGTTGAAATTGAGCTTCCTTTTGAATATCCTAATAGCTGGGTTGTATTGCGTTTGAAAGATATATGCCAACTGATCGATGGAGAAAAGAGAACCGGGAAGGGCATCTGTTTGGATGCAAAATACCTGCGTGGGAAATCATCTGCAGCCGTTATTGATAAAGGTAAATTTGTCTATGCCGGAGATAACATCATTCTTGTAGATGGTGAAAATTCCGGTGAAGTTTTCTCCGTTCCACAAGATGGATATATGGGAAGTACATTCAAACAGTTATGGCTTTCTTCTGTTATGTGGAAGCCATATATTTTGGCTTTCATCTTATTCTATAAAGAGGAGTTGAAAAATTCAAAAAGAGGTGCGGCAATTCCACACCTCAATAAGGAGCTATTCCACAACCTACCTATTGGTATTCCACCTTTTGCGGAACAGCAACGTATAGCAGAACGAATAACCGAATTATCGCAGTTGCTCAAATAGTTTTTCTATTTGGGTAACAATGCGATATTGCTCTTTTAGTGGAGGCAAAGGCACAAGAGTATTATGTAGAGCTTTGGATGAAAAGCCTTGAATACCTATGCCTTTACCTCCTATCAATCCTGCCAAATTGTACAGATTGAAAATATAATAAAAGAATTTTGTACATAACGGAATATATGGACGCAACTTGTGTATGTGGTTTTGCAGCATTATCGGAAAGTCATAATTCCAAATGCAAGAGCGTCCTATATCTCCACCTTCGCAGACTAATAAATCTCCTTTGACAGCCATACAGCGATCTATTTCATTATTTTCAAATGGCATTTCCTTTAGGTTATCAAGAACAAATCCATCCCAATAGAGATTGGATGTTGTTATGTATTTCATTAACTTACCTTTGGAATTTCCTTTATTAAGTTGTTTCCCGTTGTTGTGCATGAATATTGTTCCAATTCTACACCATTGCCATTTGTTTGGTAAATCAAAGAGAATATCTTCTGTTATTTCTTTGTTTTCCTTATCTATCTGCTCATAATACTTGTTATCGTCACCTTTGTAAATAACAGAATCTGTCAAAGCAGACTTTTTAAGTTTGCCTTCTTTGACAAGTTTCTGCTTTTCCTGCCGTATCTGTTCAAGCAAATCTTGGGCTATACCTTCCTCTGCTATTTGTGGAACGAGTTTTCCTTGTATTGCTTCTTGGAGAATAGACTTTTTTAAATTATGCCATATTTCTTTATTTATTTGATTGAGTCTATTTTGACTATTTCCATATTGATTTATATATGGGTATAACTGATTTAATTTTGTAACAATGCGTCGTTGCTCTTCTTGTGGTGGAATAGGTAACAAGCAATGCTTAATAATGAGTTGATTTATGTTGGGATCTTTTCTTGAACCTGCTGCAAAATCCATCCAAAATGGTCTTTGATATTCAATAAAAGTATGGATGTAATCCATATTACAAAATCCATTAGGCTGGATGGCACATACAGATTGGTTTATAGTTGTATCAAAATGCAAGATACAGTGTTTGCCTATTGTCCCAGCACCACCATACATTGCAACACACACTGAGGTTTGGGGTAAAATAGAAAGATTGTAGTCTATAATTGCTTTCGAGGTTATTTGTATTTCGGTTTTGTTCAAAATTCCATTGTTCAAGTCTGTTGTACGTACCCAATTGATATTGCCATTTTTATAATAATCTGGATTCCTACTTAATGGCGTAGAACCACTTGTTGTTTCAAAAATATTTCCAATTCTTTCCCATTGCCACCCATTTGGAATCTCAAACGGAATCTCCTCATCGATGCACTTCACCTCTCCGGTAGCGAGAAACTTCTCATAATAGGAATTATCGTCACCACGGTAAATGATAGATTCGTTTTTGTCTTTTTTGATTTTCTTTTCCTTGACCAGTCGGGCTTTTTCAGCTCTGATACGTTCAAGAAGTACCGATGCCGGTTCGTCATTAGGGTCTTGCGGTACAAGTTTTCCCTGTATCGCCCACTGGAGTATGCTGTTTTTTAATTGTTTTCCGTTCATCTTATTCTAACTGATTTAGAAGTTTTCGTCTTTTTGTTTTTCATTCAGATAGAACTGATATAACTTTTTCCCTATCTTATCTTTTTTGAAAGTACGTTCATGATTCATAGGAGTCATAGACAAACGAATTTTTGCCACACCTTCATTCAAAATTTCAAACTGCTGTGGAGTAATTCTAAATTGAGCAGTAGAACTAATTTCTGTGATTGGTATTACAATATTTCCACTTATAACACCAGCAGATTGACTTCCATTCCCAATCACAGTTCCTCTTAGTTCAAGATATTTACCTGTGAATGTTCTAATTTTCATGGTTGGTTTAGTGAGGAAATTCATTCTGTCTGAACGTACTGTGGCTACTATAGAATAAATGGTGTCTTGCTTAGCCACACTGTATTTCATATTGCAACCTTCAGCTGCGAGTGCTTTATAAGTATAACCTACTGTTTGTGCTTTAGCGTTAATTCCTAAAATAATACAGAACAGTAATAAGATAATTTTTATAGTTTTCATATTTAATCTTTTTCGTAATCCTCCCCTTGTATTCCTAACTCTCCTTTGCTCATGGCATTGGCAATATCTATTTTCAGTTCTTCGTCATAATCTTTACTTGTCAAAAAGCTATTGACGATGCGTAGCAGCAAATCTTGGTTGATATTCGATGCTGCCACATGATAAATGATAGATTCCAATGTACGCATACAGATGCAAGCGTGCCAGTAGTAATTATTCTTGTGTAAGAAGTAAGCTCCCAAAGTCAGCGCAATACGCTTATTCCCATCATTGAAGAAATGCCCAGAACAGAATCTATACATCAGATAGGTCAGTTTCTCTGCAAAGGTCGGATAGTATAAATCATTTTGTACAAAATCCAATGTAGCACGAATGCCACCTTGG
>ERZ860023.237-NODE-237-length-37117-cov-2.583644_pt1 | contig 37117 bp, 37 predicted proteins | sample MGYA00509983_ERZ860023 | MGnify/ENA primary metagenome ERZ860023 (study PRJEB30046, sample SAMN00715180) | human gut metagenome | study: EMG produced TPA metagenomics assembly of the A metagenome-wide association study of gut microbiota in type 2...
AATCCTGCACGACCCACCAATGTAAAAAAGCGCCCTAAAGGCGCTTTTTTGCTATCTGCGATTTGCGAAATTGCCTGATGCGCTTCACTTAGCAGACTACTATTTCCGGCAATTCCTGTCTCCTCACCTACTGTGTCAATGCAGCCAACAGCTTAACCATCGCGGGCGTCACCTGCTGTGTTTCATAAACAATATATAAATCTGCAGGGATGCGCTGTTTGAGCGGACGGAAAATGACACCTGGCCAGTTCATTTGTGCGTAGCTGTCCGCTATCAATGTGATACCAATGCCCATACTGACCATAGCGAGTACCGTTTGCGGTTCATTAACTTCGCGAATAACAACCGGTGAAAATCCCACCTGCTGGCAAACTCGCTGCAAAAAATCCCAGTCAGTGTAAACGGGCGGCATTGTAACAAAATACTCGTCACGTAGCGCTTCCAGCGGGACGGTGGAAAATGATGAGAGATGATGCTCTTCAGGCATCGCCACCAGAAACGCCGATTCATGCAACCGTAAGCTGGTAAAACCAGTCGGTGGTTCTGTCGCCATTCGCCAGATCCCGGCATCAAGTTCGCGGCGTTCCAGCAAGGCCATTTGCATCGCGGGCATCTTTTCGCGAAAAAGAACGTCAACGTTAGGATTTTCCCTGAGGAATCGCCGCATAACCGGGCGCATCCGTCCCCACATTGCCGTTCCCACTACGCCGAGTTCAATCCGCCCTGCTTCTCCCCGACCTATTTGTTCAACCCGAGCCAATACATTATTAGCATTCACCAGCAATCGACGCGATTCTTCCATCAAGATTTTGCCCGCGTGTGTCAGTACGACGCTGCGCGAATGGCGAATAAAAAGCTGCGTGCCGAGTTGATTTTCCAGTTCTTTAATATGAATACTGAGCGGAGGCTGAGACATATTTAAACGCGCTGCTGCGCGGCCAAAATGCAACTCTTCCGCTACGGCAAGAAAATAACGGAGCAACTTAAGATCTGTTCTGTATACGCGTTCCATAATTAAGTGCTCCATATAATAAATACATCGTATTAAATTATCATGGCATAAAGTATTTCACCACCAGATATCCGACATACATAAACACAATGGATAATATACCCGGTAATACATTTGGTACAGGAATAGGCAAGCGCACGATTGTAAACAAAGCACCAATACCAAAACCAACGCCGGAAGAAAATAAAATATCTTTCACTAATTAACCTTTATCATAAAAGCAGCTCTGAAGAGCAGAGCCGCGAATCCTTTTAATGAGTCACCGCTCGATGCTTTATCTTTTCAGGGTCATGATTATATTTAAACCCAAAGAAAAATATCACTGCGAGAAAAAGAGCATATCCTGCAAACACCAGCCAGATAGTTTGCCAGTCTTTTACGCCATCCACCGAAAAGTAATCTACTGCCATGCCACTCAGAATCGAGCCAACCCATGCGCCGACACCATTTACCATGGTCATAAAGAGCCCCTGCGCGCTGGCACGAATGCTGGAATCAACTTCCTGTTCGACAAATACCGAACCAGAAATATTGAAGAAATCGAATGCACAGCCATAAACAATCATCGACAGCAGCAGCAAAATAAATCCGGTTGTTGACGGATCGCCATAGGCGAAGAAGCCAAAGCGCAGCGTCCAGGCCACCATACTCATCAGCATGACGGTTTTAATGCCAAATCGCTTTAAAAAGAATGGGATAGTCAGTATAAAGCCCACTTCTGCCATCTGTGATACCGACAGCAAAATGGAGGGGTATTTCACCACAAAACTGTCAGCAAACTCCGGGTTACGGGCGAAATCATGTAGGAACGGATTACCAAAAACGTTGGTAATTTGCAGTACCGCACCCAGCATCATGGCAAAGAGGAAAAAGATGGCCATGCGTGGATTTTTAAACAGCACGAAGGCATCCAGACCCAGCTTGCTGGCAAGCGATGTGGTCGCTTTTTTCTCAGCAACCGGAATCTTCGGCAAAGTCAGCGCATAAGCCGACAGCAGCAATGACGCACCGGACGCGATATACAGCTGCAGACTACTCAATTCCAGATGCAGCAGGCTTACTGCCCACATCGCGACAATGAACCCCACCGTACCAAAAACGCGAATGGGTGGGAAAGCGGTCACCGGGTCAAGCCCGGCCTGGGCAAGACAGGAATAAGAGACGCTGTTCGATAACGCAATAGTCGGCATAAACGCCATCGCATTGACTAACATCGCCCAAAACATCATATCCGGATCAGTTACGGATGCCGCATAAAAAAGTACGCCCGCACACACCAGGTGACACAGCATGTATGCACGTTCTGCGCGCAGCCATTTGTCTGCGATGATCCCCATTATACCAGGCATAATAATCGCGGCGATCCCCTTGGAACTGTAAACCATGCCAACATTAGCGCCGGTGAAATGAAGGGTATTAATCATGTAAGAGCCGAGGGTAACCAGCCAGCTCCCCCAGATAAAATATTGCAAAAAGGACATTACCTTTAAGCGCATAGCGATGCTCATAATCGTTTCCTTGTCGCATCATATGGCCTCACCCGCGAGGCCGTTTCTTATTGTTTTTCTCAGGCTATTTTGCGCAGAAAGCCACAAATAAGGTTGATGAAGTTCTGCTTAGAGAGCTCCGCAGCCGCCAGCGTTTGCGCATGTGACAATTTCACATCGCTTAAACCTTCCGCCATATTGGTAATCGCAGAGACCGCAACGACTTTAAGGTCGCAATGGCGAGCTGAAATAACCTCAGGCACCACAGACATACCAACAACATCCCCACCAATAATTTGCATCATGCGAATTTCCGCCGCAGTCTCGAAATTCGGCCCCGGATACGAGACGAACACGCCCTCCGTCAGAGGGAAACCCTCTTCTTTCGCCACTTTTTGTAACAGTGCGCGGTATTCCGCATCGTAGGCATTTGCCAGTGAGAAGAAACGCTCGCCAAAACGATCATCGTTAAGACCCACCATCGGCGTACCTGGCATGGTGTTGATATGATCTTTCAATGCGACCAGGCTGCCTGCCTCCACTTCAGGACGCAGCGAGCCTGCCGCATTGGTGCAGAACAGTAGCTCGCAGCCCAGCAGCTTAAAGGTACGAATTGCGTCAGTCATAATGGTCATTCCACGACCTTCGTAGAAATGTCCGCGACCTTTCATACATACCACCGGTACGCCCTGGAGATGGCCCAGCACTAACTCCCCCGCATGACCATGTACCGTACTTACCGGGAAGCCCGGCAGCTTTTCGTAGGAAATTGCGACAGCGTTCTCAATCTGATCGGCCAGCGCGCCGAGCCCGGAACCTAAAATAAAGGCCACTCGTGGCGTGAAATCAGGTTTATAAGTCTTGATAATATCTATGCAAAACATCGGGTTATGAGAAAATTGAACCTGAGACATATATATCCTTTTTCTGTAGGGTGGAATCTAACGCCTTTTTATAGCGAGGTTGTCCCGGCTCTTACCAATACACTTTTCTCACGCATTCAATAGCGATTCGATATCGATGGATTTATATCTTTTCTCTATTAATCCACGGTAAAAACTGTATTGGCGATATTAATTCCTTTGCATTAACAATATGTCGTTTTTAGCAAACCACTTTATTAAGCAATCTACAAATAACGATCGGCATAGGGAATTATGCTATGAAAAAACATCTTTTAACTCTGACACTTTCCTCTATATTAGCGATACCTGTTATATCTCATGCAGAATTTAAAGGCGGTTTTGCAGATATCGGCGTGCATTATCTGGACTGGACCAGCCGGACTACCGAAAAATCGTCGACCAAATCACACAAAGATGATTTTGGTTATCTTGAATTTGAAGGTGGCGCTAACTTTAGTTGGGGAGAAATGTACGGGTTCTTCGACTGGGAAAACTTCTATAACGGTCGCCATAATAAACCAGGTAGCGAGCAGCGTTATACCTTTAAAAATACCAACCGTATTTACCTGGGTGACACCGGATTTAATCTCTACTTGCATGCGTATGGCACCTACGGTTCTGCGAATCGCGTGAATTTCCACGACGATATGTTCCTGTACGGTATCGGCTACAATTTCACCGGCAGCGGTTGGTGGTTCAAACCGTTCTTTGCTAAGCGTTATACAGATCAAACCTATTACACTGGCGACAACGGCTATGTCGCCGGCTGGGTTACAGGTTACAACTTTATGCTGGGCAGCGAGAAATTCACTCTTACCAACTGGAACGAGTACGAGTTTGACCGTGACGCTACCTATGCAGCGGGTAATGGCGGTAAAGAAGGGCTGAATGGCGCAGTTGCACTGTGGTGGAATGCAACATCACACATTACTACGGGGATTCAGTATCGATATGCGGATGACAAACTGGGCGAAAATTTTTACCAGGATGCGATAATCTACTCCATCAAATTTAATTTCTGATTGATTACTGCCGGGGCTCCCGGCAGTATGAATTCACTCTATATCTGATACAACGGATCCCCTTCCCGACCAGCCATTAGCGCATTGCCCTGGTCTCGTACCACGTCCCATAACGCTTCAGCGGCGGTGGAAAGTGAACGGTTCTTCCTGCGCACCAGCATCAACTGGCGTTCAACAACCGGCGTAATGCGCTTTACCACCAGTGGGCTACCTTCAGGCAATGGTAGCGCCAGTGCGGGAAGAATACTGATGCCGATGCCTGCGGCTACCATCGGGAACAGCGTCGCCGGATGTCCAATCTCCTGCACAATATTCGCCTGAATACCATTGCGCGCCAGCGCTGCGTCAATCAGCGGTCGGCTGCCTGACGCGTAATCCTGCAACACCAATTTCGCTCCCTTAATGCCTGCCAGGGTACATAATCTTCCACGGCCAAAGCGCTATCGCGATGGCAAAGCAGAAAGAAAGGCTCGGAAAGAATCGCTTCACATTGCAGATCGCCCACTGGGCCTGGATCGATGACGATGCCAAAATCGACATCTCCCTGGCGAATACTTTCCATCACCCACTGCTGCGGACGATCGTGCAGGACAAACTGAATATCTGGATAGCGGCGATGGCTTTCAGCAATGCATTGCGGAATAAGATGCGCGGAAATGGTCTGGCTGGCAGCGACCCGAACTTTTCCGCTCAGTTGTTGCCCCATACGCCCGGTATCGCGCAACGTGCTGTTCAGTTCATCCAGCAGTCGCTCAAGACGCAAAGCCAGCTGCTGCCCTGCATCTGTAAGCACCACTTCACGCGTGGTTCTGTCCAGCAGGCGAACACCAGTATGATTTTCCAGCTCCTTCACACTGTGACTCACTGCCGACTGGCTCAGGCCGATACGCTCTCCTGCACGACTAAAACTTTTCTCCTGCGCTACTGTGACGAAAACCTTTAATTGTTTTAAAGAATAATTCATCTGTTTTCTTCATGAATGGATGCAATAAATCAATTTTATTTCTCAAACTGGAAGAAGCACAATAGAACCATCGATCATCTGGAGTCTTTATGAAACTTTTTCGTATCCTCGATCCTTTCACCTTAACCCTGATCACGGTGGTGTTGCTGGCCTCTTTCTTTCCGGCCAGAGGCGATTTCGTCCCCTTCTTTGAAAATCTGACCACCGCAGCTATTGCCCTGCTGTTCTTTATGCACGGCGCGAAGTTGTCGCGTGAGGCGATTATTGCTGGCGGTGGTCACTGGCGACTGCATTTGTGGGTAATGTGCAGCACCTTCGTGCTGTTTCCGATTCTGGGTGTACTGTTTGCCTGGTGGAAACCGGTAAATGTCGACCCGATGCTCTACTCCGGTTTTCTCTACTTGTGCATTCTCCCGGCTACCGTGCAGTCTGCAATCGCCTTCACGTCAATGGCGGGCGGTAACGTCGCGGCGGCGGTTTGTTCTGCGTCAGCATCCAGCCTGCTGGGGATTTTCCTTTCACCATTGCTGGTTGGTCTGGTGATGAATGTTCACGGTGCAGGGGGCAGCCTTGAGCAGGTCGGTAAAATTATGCTGCAACTGCTGCTGCCGTTTGTGTTGGGGCATCTTTCCCGGCCGTGGATTGGTGACTGGGTGTCGCGCAATAAAAAATGGATTGCGAAAACTGACCAGACGTCCATTCTGTTGGTGGTTTATACAGCGTTCAGCGAAGCCGTCGTTAATGGTATCTGGCATAAAGTTGGCTGGGGATCATTGCTGTTTATCGTGGTGGTCAGCTGCGTTCTTCTGGCTATCGTGATTGTAGTTAACGTCTTTATGGCACGCCGACTGAGCTTCAATAAGGCAGATGAAATTACTATCGTCTTTTGTGGTTCGAAAAAGAGTCTGGCAAATGGCATCCCGATGGCAAACATTCTGTTCCCCACATCGGTGATCGGTATGATGGTGCTGCCCCTGATGATTTTCCATCAGATCCAATTGATGGTCTGTGCGGTGCTGGCGCGTCGATACAAACGCCAGACCGAACAGTTACAGGCGCAGCAGGAAAGCAGCGCCGATAAAGCTTAAAGCGGACGCTTCAGGGGCTGGACCAGTTGCGTCAGCCCCTCGGTTTTAATCAGCAGCGTGATTTGCATTAGCTCACCGAGCTTCCCTGCCGGGAACTCATCTTTGCGGGCAAACCACAGCAGATACTCCTCCGGCAGGTCGATTAAGCGACGCCCTTTGTATTTGCCAAACGGCATTATCGTATTGGCTATTTCAATCAGCTGCTCTTTTTCCATCTCAGCTACCCAGCAAACGCAGCATTTCCGCTTCGTCGATGACTTCAATGCCCAGTTCCTGCGCCTTCGCCAGTTTAGATCCTGCAGCTTCACCCGCTATCACCAGATCGGTTTTCTTCGACACGCTGCCCGCGACTTTCGCGCCCAGTTCGACCAGTCGAGCTTTAGCGTCATCACGCGACATCTGGCTTAAGCTGCCCGTAAGCACCACGGTTTTACCAGCAAACGGGCTGTCAATCTCTTCCGCGTTGATAACGATCGGCGCAGGCCAGTGAACACCTTCCGCCAACAGCTCGCTGATGACATTGCGGTTGCTTTCTTCGGCAAAGAAGTTGTGAACGTGGGACGCAACGACAATGCCAACATCAGGCACCTTTTGCAGCTCTTCAATCGAAGCGGCTTCCAGCGCTTCCAGCGTGCCGAAATATGCCGCCAGACCTGCTGCGGTGGCCTCGCCGACTTCACGGATGCCAAGTGCATAGAGGAAGCGAGCAAAGGTGGTTTCTTTCGCTTTTTCCAGCGCGTTAACCACGTTTTGTGCCGATTTTGGCCCCATACGCTCCAGTCCGGTCAGTTTGCCTGCGGTGAGTTTGAACAGATCTGCCGGAGTATGGACATATTCTTTTTCAACCAGCTGATCGATGATTTTGTCGCCCATTCCGTCAACATCCATCGCACGGCGGGAAACAAAGTGTTTCAGCGACTCTTTACGCTGCGCACCGCAAATCAGGCCACCGGTACAGCGGGCAACCGCTTCACCTTCCACACGCTCAACGTCAGAACCACATACCGGACAATGCGTCGGGAATACAACCTCACGGGTATCTTCCGGGCGTTCAGAAAGCACGACGTTAACCACCTGCGGGATCACGTCGCCAGCGCGGCGAATCACCACTTTATCGCCAATGCGTAAACCAAGACGTTCGATTTCATCCGCATTGTGTAAGGTTGCGTTACTCACCAGCACGCCAGCAACATGGACAGGTTCCAGACGCGCAACAGGCGTAATCGCGCCAGTACGCCCAACCTGAAACTCGACGTCACGCACAAAGGTCATCTGCTCCTGCGCCGGGAATTTAAACGCTACCGCCCAGCGCGGGGCACGCGCGACAAAGCCAAGCTGCTCCTGCTGTTCCAGTGAGTTGACCTTAATCACCACGCCGTCGATATCAAAGCCCAGCGTCGGGCGGTCTTCTTCCACTTTGTGATAGAACGCCAGCACTTCTTCCGCCGATTCACAAAGCGTTACCCGATCGCTGACCGGCAACCCCCACTTTTTAAATTGCAGTAAACGGCCAAGATGAGTATCCGGCAGCTCGCCACCTTCCAGAACACCAACGCCATAGCAGAAAAAAGTGAGCGGTCGCTTCGCTGTAATACGCGGATCAAGCTGACGCAGTGAACCAGCTGCCGCATTACGTGGGTTAGCAAAAACTTTCCCGCCCGTGCGTCGCGCATCTTCGTTAATCTTTTCGAACCCCGCCTGCGGCAGGAACACTTCACCACGCACTTCCAGACGCGCCGGGATATTCTCTCCGTGCAGCTTCAGCGGAATGGCGCGAATAGTACGCACATTAGACGTGATATCTTCCCCGGTGGTGCCATCGCCACGGGTCGCGGCACTGACTAAAACGCCATTTTCATACAGAATACTGACGGCAAGGCCATCCAGCTTCAGCTCACAGCACCAGGTGACTTTCTCGTTGTTTTTCAGACGGTCCTGCACACGTTTGTTGAAAGCAAGAAAGCTTTCTTCATCAAAAACGTTATCCAGTGACAGCATTGGTACTTCATGGCGTATCTGGCTGAAAGCCGCCAGCGGCGCAGCGCCTACACGTTGAGTAGGCGAATCAGGCGTAATCAGTTCTGGATGTTTGGTTTCCAGCTCGCGCAGTTCGCGCATCAGCCTGTCGTATTCAGCGTCGGGAATTTCCGGCGCATCCATCACATGATAAAGATATTCATGATGGCGAAGCGTCGTTCGCAGTTCTGTCAGTTGTTGTTCGATTGATTCCATATCGCACCATCAATGCTAAAAACCCCCGACAAGCGGGGGTTCGAAGAGGAGTTAATTTGCCTTAAGTGTATCAGGCGTTGGCGTCTTTGACTTCGCGGATGATGTCCTGGTACTCGCGCAATTTCTGCGGAGTCATCATACGGCGCTGATCGTCAAGCACGACACCGCCCACTTCATCGGCAATATGCTGCGCAGATTGCAGCATCAGCTTGAAGTTCTGCAGCTCGTCACCGTAAGACGGTACCTGCATAAAGATAGTGACACCCGGAGTAGTGAAATCCTTCATTTCAGGATCAAAGGTTCCCGGTTTCACCATATTCGCCAGGCTGAATAACGCCGGGCCGCTGCCATCCGGGCTAAGATGACGATGGTAAATATTCATATCGCCAAAAATGAAGCCCGCTTGTTGAATGCTGTTAAGAAGCAGTTCACCGTTTAGCTCGCTACCGTGATGCGCCGCGACGTTCATGATAATCACCGCTTCTTTGCGCTTCGGTTTATCCATAACTGGAGCCGGTTCCGCTACAGGCTCAGGCTGTGGTGCCGCTACGGGTTCTGCAGGCTGGAAAGCCTGTTGTGCCGGTTGCGGTGCTGAATGCACAGGCTGCGGCGCTGGCGCGACCTGTGGCGAAACTGGCTGCTGCAACGGCTGTTCAGGCTGCGGCTGATAGGCAGGCTGCTGCACCGGCTGCGCTGGACGCGGAGCATGTTGCGGCGGTACCTGCGCTTCAGGCGGCTGCTGGACCGGTTGACGCGGCTGCGCAGACGCATAAGGCGGTTGGTACTGGTGTTGCGGCGACGGACGAGCAGCCTCATGCTCCTGAGCGTTAGCCGGGGCATGATTCACGCGGTGAACACGAACCTCACCAACGCCCTCATCATCTTCGACATCCTCGTCATAAGAATCGTCGTCACGTTTTGACTTCATTCGTTTTAATGGCCGATCGCGGAACATAGAAGATCGTTCTTTACGGCTGGTCCAGAAACCATGTACCAGTAAAGCGATTATGGCGATCGCGCCAACAATGATTAATATCAGACGCAAATCCTGCATCATTATATTCTCTGTTGTTCTAACACCTTGCCACCACGGCAAACATTTACTCACTAAGAGTATTTGCCGATTACCTCAAGTGCAAGTGCACTATTAACTTTCACAGCACAAAGATAGATGAAATCGTGCTTTTTGCTGTTTTTTCGAACATATCCTAACTGTCCATTGCGCAATTACCCGGTAAAATACGCAGAATTTTCCTGGGATTGGTCAAAAGGAGCTCATCCTGATTATGGTTTCATCATTCACATCTGCCCCACGCAGCGGTTTTTACTATTTTGCGCAAGGCTGGAAGCTCGTCTCGCAACCTGGGATTCGGCGTTTCGTTATTTTACCGCTGCTGGTCAATATTTTGTTGATGGGGGGCGCATTCTGGTGGCTCTTTACACAGCTCGATGTCTGGATCCCGACTCTCATGAGTTACGTTCCGGACTGGCTACAATGGCTGAGTTATCTGTTGTGGCCTCTGGCTGTCATCTCTGTGCTGTTAGTGTTTGGCTATTTCTTCTCCACGATTGCTAACTGGATTGCCGCTCCGTTTAACGGTTTATTGGCTGAACAACTGGAAGCACGATTGACTGGCGCTACACCGCCAGATACCGGGATTTTCGGTATCATGAAAGATGTGCCGCGAATCATGAAACGCGAATGGCAAAAATTTGCTTGGTATCTTCCGCGCGCAATTGTATTACTAATTCTTTACTTCATCCCTGGTATTGGGCAAACCGTCGCGCCGGTACTGTGGTTCCTGTTTAGCGCCTGGATGTTAGCCATCCAGTATTGCGATTACCCCTTCGATAACCACAAAGTGCCGTTTAAAGAGATGCGCACCGCCCTGCGCACACGCAAAATCACCAATATGCAGTTTGGTGCTTTAACCAGCCTGTTTACGATGATCCCGCTGCTTAATCTGTTCATCATGCCCGTTGCCGTTTGTGGCGCGACGGCGATGTGGGTCGATTGCTATCGCGATAAACACGCGATGTGGCGGTAACAATCTACCGGTTATTTTGTAAACCGTTTGTGTGAAACAGGGGTGGCTTATGCCGCCCCTTATTCCATCTTGCATGTCATTATTTCCCTTCTGTATATAGATATGCTAAATCCTTACTTCCGCATATTCTCTGAGCGGGTATGCTACCTGTTGTATCCCAATTTCATACAGTTAAGGACAGGCCATGAGTAAGATTTTTGAAGATAACTCGCTGACTATCGGTCACACGCCGCTGGTTCGCCTGAATCGCATCGGTAACGGACGCATTCTGGCGAAGGTGGAATCTCGTAACCCCAGCTTCAGCGTTAAGTGCCGTATCGGTGCCAACATGATTTGGGATGCCGAAAAGCGCGGCGTGCTGAAACCAGGCGTTGAACTGGTTGAACCGACCAGCGGTAATACCGGGATTGCACTGGCCTATGTAGCTGCCGCTCGCGGTTACAAACTCACCCTGACCATGCCAGAAACCATGAGTATTGAACGCCGCAAGCTGCTGAAAGCGTTAGGTGCAAACCTGGTGCTGACGGAAGGTGCTAAAGGCATGAAAGGCGCAATCCAAAAAGCAGAAGAAATTGTCGCCAGCAATCCAGAGAAATACCTGCTGCTGCAACAATTCAGCAATCCGGCAAACCCTGAAATTCACGAAAAAACCACCGGTCCGGAGATCTGGGAAGATACCGACGGTCAGGTTGATGTATTTATTGCTGGCGTTGGGACTGGCGGTACGCTGACTGGCGTCAGCCGCTACATTAAAGGCACCAAAGGCAAGACCGATCTTATCTCTGTCGCCGTTGAGCCAACCGATTCTCCAGTTATCGCCCAGGCGCTGGCAGGTGAAGAGATTAAACCTGGCCCGCATAAAATTCAGGGTATTGGCGCTGGTTTTATCCCGGCTAACCTCGATCTCAAGCTGGTCGATAAAGTCATTGGCATCACCAATGAAGAAGCCATTTCTACCGCCCGTCGTCTAATGGAAGAAGAAGGTATTCTTGCAGGTATCTCTTCTGGAGCAGCTGTTGCCGCGGCGTTGAAACTACAAGAAGATGAAAGCTTTACCAACAAGAATATTGTGGTTATTCTACCATCATCGGGTGAGCGTTATTTAAGCACCGCATTGTTTGCCGATCTCTTCACTGAGAAAGAATTGCAACAGTAATGCCAGCTTGTTAAAAATGCGTAAAAAAGCACCTTTTTAGGTGCTTTTTTGTGGCCTGCTTCAAACTTTCGCCCCTCCTGGCATTGATTCAGCCTGTCGGAACTGGTATTTAACCAGACTAATTATTTTGATGCGCGAAATTAATCGTTACAGGAAAAGCCAAAGCTGAATCGATTTTATGATTTGGTTCAATTCTTCCTTTAGCGGCATAATGTTTAATGACGTACGAAACGTCAGCGGTCAACACCCGCCAGCAATGGACTGTATTGCGCTCTTCGTGCGTCGCGTCTGTTAAAAACTGGCGCTAACAATACAGGCTAAAGTCGAACCGCCAGGCTAGACTTTAGTTCCACAACACTAAACCTATAAGTTGGGGAAATACAATGTTCCAGCAAGAAGTTACCATTACCGCTCCGAACGGTCTGCACACCCGCCCTGCTGCCCAGTTTGTAAAAGAAGCTAAGGGCTTCACTTCTGAAATTACTGTGACTTCCAACGGCAAAAGCGCCAGCGCGAAAAGCCTGTTTAAACTGCAGACTCTGGGCCTGACTCAAGGTACCGTTGTGACTATCTCCGCAGAAGGCGAAGACGAGCAGAAAGCGGTTGAACATCTGGTTAAACTGATGGCGGAACTCGAGTAATTTCCCGGGTTCTTTTAAAAATCAGTCACAAGTAAGGTAGGGTTATGATTTCAGGCATTTTAGCATCCCCGGGTATCGCTTTCGGTAAAGCTCTGCTTCTGAAAGAAGACGAAATTGTCATTGACCGGAAAAAAATTTCTGCCGACCAGGTTGATCAGGAAGTTGAACGTTTTCTGAGCGGTCGTGCCAAGGCATCAGCCCAGCTGGAAACGATCAAAACGAAAGCTGGTGAAACGTTCGGTGAAGAAAAAGAAGCCATCTTTGAAGGGCATATTATGCTGCTCGAAGATGAGGAGCTGGAGCAGGAAATCATAGCCCTGATTAAAGATAAGCACATGACAGCTGACGCAGCTGCTCATGAAGTTATCGAAGGTCAGGCTTCTGCCCTGGAAGAGCTGGATGATGAATACCTGAAAGAACGTGCGGCTGACGTACGTGATATCGGTAAGCGCCTGCTGCGCAACATCCTGGGCCTGAAGATTATCGACCTGAGCGCCATTCAGGATGAAGTCATTCTGGTTGCCGCTGACCTGACGCCGTCCGAAACCGCACAGCTGAACCTGAAGAAGGTGCTGGGTTTCATCACCGACGCGGGTGGCCGTACTTCCCACACCTCTATCATGGCGCGTTCTCTGGAACTACCTGCTATCGTGGGTACCGGTAGCGTCACCTCTCAGGTGAAAAATGACGACTATCTGATTCTGGATGCCGTAAATAATCAGGTTTACGTCAATCCAACCAACGAAGTTATTGATAAAATGCGCGCTGTTCAGGAGCAAGTGGCTTCTGAAAAAGCAGAGCTTGCTAAACTGAAAGATCTGCCAGCTATTACGCTGGACGGTCACCAGGTAGAAGTATGCGCTAACATTGGTACGGTTCGTGACGTTGAAGGTGCAGAGCGTAACGGCGCTGAAGGCGTTGGTCTGTATCGTACTGAGTTCCTGTTCATGGACCGCGACGCACTGCCCACTGAAGAAGAACAGTTTGCTGCTTACAAAGCAGTGGCTGAAGCGTGTGGCTCGCAAGCGGTTATCGTTCGTACCATGGACATCGGCGGCGACAAAGAGCTGCCATACATGAACTTCCCGAAAGAAGAGAACCCGTTCCTCGGCTGGCGCGCTATCCGTATCGCGATGGATCGTAAAGAGATCCTGCGCGATCAGCTCCGCGCTATCCTGCGTGCCTCGGCTTTCGGTAAATTGCGCATTATGTTCCCGATGATCATCTCTGTTGAAGAAGTGCGTGCACTGCGCAAAGAGATCGAAATCTACAAACAGGAACTGCGCGACGAAGGTAAAGCGTTTGACGAGTCAATTGAAATCGGCGTAATGGTGGAACCCCCGGCTGCCGCAACAATTGCACGTCATTTAGCCAAAGAAGTTGATTTCTTTAGTATCGGCACCAATGATTTAACGCAGTACACTCTGGCAGTTGACCGTGGTAATGATATGATTTCACACCTTTACCAGCCAATGTCACCGTCCGTGCTGAACTTGATCAAGCAAGTTATTGATGCTTCTCATGCTGAAGGCAAATGGACTGGCATGTGTGGTGAGCTTGCTGGCGATGAACGTGCTACACTTCTGTTGCTGGGGATGGGTCTGGACGAATTCTCTATGAGCGCCATTTCTATCCCGCGCATTAAGAAGATTATCCGTAACACGAACTTCGAAGATGCGAAGGTGTTAGCAGAGCAGGCTCTTGCTCAACCGACAACGGACGAGTTAATGACGCTGGTTAACAAGTTCATTGAAGAAAAAACAATCTGCTAATCCACGAGATGCGGCCCAATTTACTGCTTAGGAGAAGATCATGGGTTTGTTCGATAAACTGAAATCTCTGGTTTCCGACGACAAGAAGGATACCGGAACTATTGAGATCATTGCTCCGCTCTCTGGCGAGATCGTCAATATCGAAGACGTGCCGGATGTCGTTTTTGCGGAAAAAATCGTTGGTGATGGTATTGCTATCAAACCAACGGGTAACAAAATGGTCGCGCCAGTAGACGGCACCATTGGTAAAATCTTTGAAACCAACCACGCATTCTCTATCGAATCTGATAGCGGCGTTGAACTGTTCGTCCACTTCGGTATCGACACCGTTGAACTGAAAGGCGAAGGCTTCAAGCGTATTGCTGAAGAAGGTCAGCGCGTGAAAGTTGGCGATACTGTCATTGAATTTGATCTGCCGCTGCTGGAAGAGAAAGCCAAGTCTACCCTGACTCCGGTTGTTATCTCCAACATGGACGAAATCAAAGAACTGATCAAACTGTCCGGTAGCGTAACCGTGGGTGAAACCCCGGTTATCCGCATCAAGAAGTAATTCTTGCCGCAGTGAAAAATGGCGCCCATCGGCGCCATTTTTTTATGCTTCCGCCAGCGGCGGCAAAATCAATTCATCGCTCTCATGCTGCTGGGTGTAGCGCATCACTTCCAGTACGCGCAACCCCGCTCGGTGCACTGCATCGGTTAACGCCTTCCCTTTCAGCAAGCCACTGATGAGCTGAGCACAAAACAGGTCGCCAGTCCCTTTCAGGTCGGTTTTTACCCGTGAATGGGAAATGACATTCACGCTGTCGGCAGTGACCACCACAACCTGCATCTCCTGATTTTCTTCATTACCGGAGGCGCTGGTAACCACCACCCATTTTAATGTGTCTGAAAGCAGACTTTTTGCGGCAGCAATGGCACTGTCGAGATCGCGGCAATTTTTACCGGTCAGGATTTCCAACTCAAAGATATTGGGGGTAATTCCCTGCGCCAGCGGCAGTAAATATTGTCGATACGCTTCGGGAAGGTCAGGTTTGACATAAATTCCGCTATCAATATCGCCAATCACCGGATCGACCATGATCAATAGGTCAGGATGGTCTTTGCGTAGCGCAGTCAGCCACTCGGCAAGGATTTTGATTTGCGATGCCGTTCCCATATAGCCCGTGGTTACAGCACGAAGTTGGCGCAGCGCATCACGCTCCTGAAGCGCACGCAAATAGCCGCTAAACCATTCGTCCGGAATCGCACCACCGTAGAAAGTGTCATAATGCGGCGTATTGCTCAGCAATACCGTCGGCACGGCAAAGACATTCAGGCCGTTCTGTTTGATAGCAGGCACGGCAATGCTGTTGCCCACGCTGCCGTAAACCACCTGCGACTGCACGGCGACGATATCCGCCTGCAGTGCCCTACTCTTATCGTTAAACAACAACAAACTACTCATTTAATTTTTTCTCCTTGCCGATGATCCTCATCGTATTCCAACCGAAACTTTACCTGATTCTGGCAGTCAAATCGGCTATCACAAAACAAGGATAAGGTAATTCAGTGAAGAAAATCATTTGTCTGGTCATTACACTACTAATGACACTCCCCGCTTACGCGAAGTTAACTGCCCATGAAGAAGCCCGCATCAACGCCATGCTGGAGGGATTAGCACAGAAAAAGGATTTGATATTTGTGCGCAACGGTGATGAACATACCTGCGATGAAGCGGTTTCTCATCTGCGTCTGAAGCTGGGCAATACCCGTAACCGCATTGACACTGCCGAGCAGTTTATTGATAAGGTTGCTTCGTCGTCATCGATTACCGGGAAGCCGTATATTGTGAAGATCCCCGGTAAGAGCGATGAGAACGCACAGCCTTTTTTACATGCGTTAATTGCGCAGACGGATAAAACAGTGCCTGCGCAATAATCTTAAATCCCCGCCCCCTGACTAAAATGCTCTTCCCCAAACACCCCGGTGGAAAGGTAGCGATCGCCACGATCGCAGATGATCGCTACCACCACCGCACCAGGGTTAGCTTTTGCCACCCGCAGTGCTCCGGCAACCGCGCCGCCGGAGCTGACGCCACAGAATATTCCTTCCCGCACCGCCAGTTCGCGCATGGTGTTTTCCGCATCGCGCTGATGAATATCCAGCACCTCATCCACCAGAGAAGCGTTGAAAATCCCCGGCAGATATTCCGTAGGCCAGCGGCGAATGCCGGGAATGCTGCTGCCCTCTTCCGGTTGCAGGCCGACAATGGTCACCGGTTTGGATTGTTCGCGCATAAAGCGTGAGACGCCGGTGATAGTGCCGTCGTCCCCATGCTGGAGACAAAATGAGTGATGCGCCCGCCGGTTTGCTGCCAGATTTCCGGCCCAGTGGTGGTGTAATGCGCATAAGGGTTATCGGGATTATTGAACTGATCGAGCAGCTTTCCTTCGCCACGATTCGCCATCTCCAGCGCCAGATCGCGCGCACCTTCCATGCCCTGCTCTTTGGTGACAAGAATCAGTTCCGCACCATAAGCACGCATCGCCGCACGGCGTTCCTGGCTCATGTTGTCGGGCATCAGCAATTTCATGCGATAGCCTTTAAGCGCGGCAATCATTGCCAGCGCAATGCCGGTGTTACCACTGGTGGCTTCGATTAACACATCACCCGGTTTAATTTCCCCGCGCTTTTCCGCCTCGACGATCATCGAAAGCGCCGCACGATCTTTCACCGAACCTGCCGGGTTATTGCCTTCCAGTTTTAACCACACTTCACTGCCGTTATTCGGCCCCATTCGCTGCAACTTCACCAGAGGCGTATTGCCTATTGTTTGTTCTAATGTACTCACGATCTCTGTCCATACGTGGTGTTGCCTGATGCGACGCTTGCCGCGTTTTATCAGGCCTACAGGTTACAAACCTTGCCATTAAAAAGCCCGGATCGCGGGAAGCGCCTCCGGGCGTTTAACATTCACTCAACCTATCAGGCGCTTTGTGCGAGAGCAAGTTCCTCATCTCGGGTTTCAATACGCTCGTCGCCGTTATACAGCCGCGCATGTTGCAGACCAACGAATAAACGCTCGCCACGCTGCGGGGCATCGTCGCCATGCATCACGACCGTCAGCGGTTCGTTGTACCACCCCAGCGGCTGCACCACTAATTGGGTGTAGTGACCTTTCGGGCTGGCTTCCAGTACCTGTACCGGCAGCGGCGAATCGAGGCTGGTACGGCGGCTGATATCCACTTCCCAAGGGCGCAGGAAGAGATCCACCGGCCCCTGATACGCAGGTGTGTAGCCCAGCGGCCAGCGATGCGCGCCAACATGGAACTGCCCGCCGCGAATGGTTCCCTGCAGGCGGTTCACTTCGCCCATAAATTCGAGCACAAAACGGGTCGCCGGTTCGCGCCATACCTGATCCGGCGCGTCAGCCTGTTCAATATTGCCCTGGCTCATCACAACTACACGATCGGCTACTTCGGTCGCTTCTTCCTGATCGTGGGTCACAAAAACGCTGGTGAATTTTAGTTCTTCATGGAGTTGACGCAGCCAGCGACGCAGCTCTTTACGCACCTGCGCATCCAGCGCGCCAAACGGTTCATCAAGCAGCAGAATTTGCGGTTCTACAGCAAGCGCACGCGCCAGCGCTACACGCTGTTTCTGGCCGCCGGAAAGCTGCGCCGGATAACGATCCGCCAGATGGGCAAGCTGGACCATTTCCAGCAATTTTGTCACTTTCGCTTTGATGGCTGCGGCATTCGGGCGCTCGCGACGCGGCAGCACCGTCAGGCCAAAAGCGATATTGTCGAACACCGTCATATGGCGGAACAGCGCGTAATGCTGGAACACGAAACCGACTTTACGATCACGTGCGTGCAGGCGGCTCACGTCGGTGCCGTGGAAGCGAATATGCCCGCTGGTTTGATGCTCCAGCCCGGCGATAATGCGCAGCAGCGTGGTTTTCCCGGAACCGGACGGCCCCAGCAACGCGACCATCTGACCTGAAGGAATATCCAGTGAGATATCGTTCAGCACCTGGGTGCGACCAAACGACTTCTTAATATTGGCAATCTCAATGCTCATGATGTTCCTCCTGCTGCGCGCGTTTTTCCTGATTCTCCAGGCGCCACTGCAACATACTCTTTAAAAACAGGGTGATAATCGCCATCAGCGTCAACAGCGCGGCGGCGGTAAAGGAGCCGACGGTGTTGTAGTCCTGCTCCAACAATTCAATCTGTAACGGCAGCGAAAGTGTTTCGCCGCGAATCGAGCCGGAAACCACCGACACTGCACCAAACTCGCCAATCGCGCGGGCGTTGGTCAACACCACGCCATAAAGCAGCGCCCAGCGAATGTTCGGCAATGTGACGCGGCGAAACATCTGCCAGCCAGACGCGCCAAGCAAAATCGCCGCTTCGTCTTCCTGGCTGCCCTGGCTTAACATCACCGGCACCAGCTCGCGCACCACAAACGGACACGTCACAAAGATGGTGACCAGCACCATTCCGGGCCAGGAGAACATAATTTGCAGATTATGTTCATCCAGCCAGCCGCCCAGCGGGCCGTTAGAGCCGTAGAACAGCAGATACACCAGACCGGCAACCACCGGCGATACGGCAAACGGAATGTCCAGTAGCGTCAGCAGTAACTGGCGTCCAGGGAAGTTAAAGCGCGTCACCAGCCAGGCCAGCAGAATGCCGAACACCAGGTTTACCGGTACGGCAATCAGCGCGATCATCACCGTCAGCCAGATGGCGTGCAGCATGTCCGGATCGGCCAGATTCTGTAAAACCGGCATCAGCCCTTTGCTGAACGCCTGTACGAAGATATAAATCATCGGCACCAGCAGGATGAACGCCGATACCAGCATCCCGATGCCAATCAGAAACCATTTGCCCCAGTTAATCGGGCGCGCGTCATAACGCTTCAATTGTGTCACTTCCGCCATTAATGACCTACCACACGCCGACCAAAGCGACTTTGCAGAGTGTTAATTGAGAACAGCAGCAGCAGAGATGCCGCGAGGATCACCGAGGCAATCGCGCTCGCTGCCGGGTAATCAAACTCCTGCAAGCGCACAAAAATCATCAGCGACGTCACTTCCGTCTTCCACGCGATATTTCCGGCGATAAAAATCACCGCGCCAAATTCACCAAGACTACGGGTAAACGACAGCGCCACGCCCGCCACCAGCGCCGGAGAAAGCTCCGGCAGCACCACTTTGCAGAAACTCTGCCAGCGCGTTGCACCAAGCGTTTCCGCCGCTTCTTCATATTCCGGGCCTAACTCTTCCAGCACCGGCTGCACGGTACGTACTACAAACGGAATGCTGGTAAAGGCCATCGCTACCGCAATCCCCAGCCATGTATAGGTGACTTTGATATCAAACTTCGCCAGCCATTCACCGTAAAAACCGTTCACGGAAAAGAGCGAGGCCAGCGTTAAACCGGCGACTGCCGTTGGCAGCGCAAAGGGTAAATCCATCAGCGCATCAAGCAGCGTGCGGCCCGGAAAGCGATAGCGGGTTAAGATCCACGCCATCAGCAGGCCGAAAACGCCATTAAAAATCGATGCCACAAACGCCGACAGCAGCGTCACTTTATAGGCTGCGACCACCTGCGGGTTGGTGATCACCTCCCAGTACTGCGCCCAGCTCATCTGGGCCAGCTGCATCACCAGCGCGGAGAGCGGCAGCAGCAAAATCAGGCACACAAACAGCAGACTGGTGCCGAGGCTTAAGGTAAAGCCGGCAGCACGCGTCTGGAGGAGACAGCAAACATCAGTTACGCCCCGCCGATAACAGCTTGTCTAACTCGCCGCCGCTGGTGAAGTGGGTTTTCATCACTTCCGGCCAGGAGCCAAATTTGTCTTCCACGCGGAACAGCTCGGTCTGCGGGAATTTGTTTTTCAGTTTGTCCATGACTTCCGGGTTATTTACGCGGTAGTAATAGTCGGTGATGATGGTCTGCGCCTGCGGGCTGTAGAGCCAGTTCAGGTAGGCTTTTGCTGCTTTTTCCGTACCGTTGGCCTGCACATTTTTATCGACCCACGCCACCGGGAATTCCGCCAGAATGTTGGTTTTCGGAATCACCACTTCAAAGCCCTGCGCTTCATACTGTTTGCGGATGTTGTTCACTTCCGACTCGAAGCTGATCAGCACATCGCCCAGGCCGCGCTCGGCAAAAGTGGTGGTCGCGCCACGACCGCCAGTATCGAACACTTCAACGTTTTTCAGGAACTGAGTCATAAACTGTTCGGTTTTGGCTTTATCACCACCGTCAGCTTTATCCGCTGCGCCCCATGCCGCAAGGTAGGTGTAACGCGCGTTACCGGACGTTTTTGGGTTCGGGAAAATCAGCTTCACGTCGGAGCGCACCAGGTCGTTCCAGTCGTGGATATTCTTCGGGTTGCCCTTACGCACCAGGAAGCCCATGGTGGAGTAGAACGGCGAGCTATTATTCGGCAGGCGCGACTGCCAGTCCGCCGGGATAAGCTTGCCTTTATCGTGCAGAATTTGTACGTCGGTCACCTGGTTATAAGTGACAACGTCGGCTTTTAAGCCCTGCAAAATTGCCAGCGCCTGTTTTGATGACCCGGCATGAGATTGTTTTATCGTCAGTTTGTCGCCGCCGTTATCTTTGGCCCATTGCTGTTCAAACGGCGGGTTCAGGGCGGCAAACAGCTCGCGGGAGACGTCATAAGAACTGTTCAGCAGTTCCGTTGCCTGTACATGGCCCGCCAGCAGCAGAGAAGCGACCAGCGCGAGTGAGTTCTTTTTCAGTAAGTTAACGGCCATTGCGCACCCTTATAAATTTAATGACTTTCTAATAGCCATCATATTTATAACGGACGTGAAAGGAGTAACGGTTTTATATACCGTTTGGTGATTTGGAAGTTGAAAAGGGAATAAGACGAAATCCTCCCCACACATGCAGGGAGGAAACAGAGGTGAATCAGATACCGACGCTAACCGTCTCCGGCAGTGTGCTGCCGCCATCAATCACATTCTGTGTACCGGTTAAATAGCTGGATTCATCCGATGCGAGGAAGGCCGCCAGTTCGCCGACTTCCAGCGGATCGGCGAGGCGACGCATCGGGATTGCTTTCGCCATTTCAGTCAGCACCGACTCTGGATCTTCCGGGTTCGACTGGCGGGCAATGCTTTCCGCCATTGGTGTGCGCACGTATCCCGGGCAAATGGCGTTAACGCGAATACCAGACTGCGCGTACTCCACCGCCAGCGATTTTGTCAGGCCAACAATCGCCGCTTTCGTTAAGGCGTACGCCGTTTCGCCAGGATCGGCCACCATATCACCAGTGACTGAAGACATCATCACAATGCGACCATCTTTGCGGGCAATCATCTCCGGCAGCACCGCCTTCGTGACGTTCCATACACCTTTAATATTGATGTCAATATGGAAATCGCGATCGTCATCGCTCATATCGAGGAAACTGCCCAGACGACAAACGCCTGCGTTATTCACCAGGATATCAATGCGCCCTTCTTTTTCCTTCGCGCGTTTGATAGCTGCGGCTACCGACGCCGGGTCACGCACATCGGCGACAACCGCCGTACAGCGATGACCACGACCACACAGTTCGTCCGCCAGCTTTTCGATCTCAGGGGAGATATCCAGCAAGATTAGGTTTGCGCCATGACGCGCAAAAGTTCTGGCAATTCCTTCGCCAATTCCCTGCAATGCGCCCGTAATCAGTGCTGTCTTGCCCGTGAGTTTACCCATTTTAATGCTCTCCTTGTTAATACAGAGCGTTACACTCCATTCCCTCTGAAAATACAGGATAAACAAAATATTGCTGCGGATCAGCTCACTAATTCAGGAAAATCTCAATCCAGTCGCTGCTTTATGCATCATTTCAGGCGTTGTGTTAGCTCACTGCTGCGCTGAATCATTTTCAATGACTCCACATCATTGAGTTGCACAAGACCAACAAACAGTAAATCGGTAACAGAATTTTGCGCCGTGCGGGTAGACATCGACGAGCTACGCCATTCGGTTTCACCGGAAACGGTATCGAGCGTGAAATGCGCCAGCCGCCGCAGCGGAGAGTCAGCCAGAGAAGTAATGGCAATCACCGTTGCCCCCTGCTTTCGTGCCGCTTCTGCGCACAAGACAATCTCTTTTTTACTGCCGCTGTAAGAGATAGCGATTTGTACATCGCCTTTTTTCAACGCCTGGGAAACGGTAGCTTGTACGTGCGTGTCGGCTTCGCAGGCCACGCGATAGCCAATTTTCATCAGTTTGAACGACAGATCGCGCCCCACCAGCGCCGATCCGCCCAGGCCCGTTATCTGGATAAACGGTGCTTTACTGATGACCTCAATGATTTTTTGCAGCCGCGCGTAGTCGAACAACGCACAGGTTTGCTCCAGCGCCAGCTCTTTTTCGCGATTCAATTTGCGGGCAATCACTTCCAGCGAATCATCACTGGTAATCGAACTGTGCAGGTGCAGCGCCGTGGCATTCGTTTTCTCCCGGCTGGCACTGTATTCGCCAATTAACGCCATACGCAATTCAGTAAATCCTTGCGCGCCGAGCTTCTGGGCAAATTTCACAATACTCGACTGGCTGATGCCGAGCTGTTTCGCCATCTTGCGCGAAGAGACGGATTTCAGCTCACTCACGTTGGCCCGCAGAAAGTCAGCAATTTTTTGCTCGTTCTCGGTAAATTCACTTTCCGCATTGCGTATTTTCGTCAGGTACAACATCTTCCACTCTCCTGGGCTGGCAGCAAAAATTCCGCTTAAGTTCTTATGACGCTCTCACACTCTGCGAGTGTAGACTCAATGATTCCTTTAAGCCTGTCAATTCGGGATATATGATTCCATACATCTGCAATTATTTGATCGTAAATAGTAAGGTCACCACCGATGCAATTTGAAAAGATGATTACTGAAGGCTCGAACACCGCCTCGGCTGAAATTGACCGCGTATCGACGCTGGAAATGTGCCGGATTATCAACGATGAAGATAAAACCGTACCGCTTGCCGTTGAGCGCGTACTGCCGGATATCGCCGCGGCGATCGATGTTATCCACGCCCAGGTAAGCGGTGGCGGGCGTCTGATTTACCTCGGTGCGGGAACATCCGGTCGTCTGGGGATTCTGGATGCCAGCGAATGTCCGCCCACCTACGGCGTGAAACCGGGTCTGGTGGTTGGTTTGATTGCTGGCGGCGAATATGCCATTCAGCACGCGGTGGAAGGCGCGGAAGATAGCCGGGAAGGCGGTGTTAATGATCTGAAAAATATTAATTTAACGGCACAGGATGTGGTGGTTGGCATTGCTGCCAGCGGTCGCACGCCGTATGTGATTGCCGGACTGGAATACGCGCGCCAGCTCGGTTGCCGTACAGTGGGAATTTCCTGTAATCCGGGGAGCGCCGTTTCAACCACCGCTGAGTTTGCCATTACACCGATTGTAGGTGCCGAAGTTGTTACCGGTTCTTCGCGGATGAAAGCAGGTACAGCGCAGAAACTGGTGCTCAATATGCTTTCCACCGGGCTGATGATTAAATCCGGCAAAGTGTTCGGCAACCTGATGGTCGATGTGGTCGCCACCAACGAAAAACTGCATGTGCGACAGGTCAATATTGTTAAAAACGCCACCGGATGTAGCGCAGAGCAAGCGGAAGCGGCGTTAATTGCTTGCGAGCGCAACTGTAAAACGGCCATTGTGATGGTGCTGAAAAATCTCGATGCCGCAGAAGCTAAAAAACGCCTGGATCAACACGGCGGCTTTATTCGTCAGGTTTTAGACAAGGAATAACCCATGGCCAAAGAGATCAGCAGTGAACTTCTGAACACCATTCTTACCCGTGTCGGCGGACCGGGAAATATCGCCAGTTGTGGTAACTGTATGACGCGCCTGCGTCTGGGTGTACATGACAGTTCACTGGTTGATCCCAATATCAAAACGCTGGAAGGCGTGAAGGGCGTCATTTTGACCAGCGACCAGGTGCAGGTCGTTTTTGGGCCTGGTAAAGCGCATCGTGCCGCAAAAGCGATGAGCGAGCTGCTGGGAGAAGCACCGGTACAGGATGCCGCAGAAATCGCCGCCCAGAACAAACGTCAGTTAAAAGCCAAACAAACCTCCGGCGTGCAACAATTTCTCGCCAAATTCGCCACCATCTTCACGCCGCTGATCCCCGGTTTTATTGCCGCCGGTCTGCTGCTGGGGATAGCGACGTTAATTGCCACGGTGATGCACGTTCCGGCAGATGCTCAGGGAACACTACCCGATGCGCTGAATTTTATGAAGGTGTTCAGCAAAGGTTTGTTCACTTTCCTGGTGATTCTGGTGGGCTATAACGCCGCCCAGGCATTTGGCGGCACGGGCGTAAATGGCGCAATTATCGCCGCGCTCTTTTTGCTCGGTTATAACCCCGCAGCGACCACCGGTTACTACGCCGGTTTTCACGATTTCTTTGGTCTGCCCATCGATCCGCGCGGCAATATTATCGGCGTGCTGATTGCCGCGTGGGCCTGCGCCCGCATTGAAGGCATGGTGCGCCGCTTTATGCCGGACGATCTCGACATGCTGCTGACCTCGTTAATCACCCTGCTGATCACCGCTACGCTTGCGTACCTGATCATTATGCCGCTGGGTGGCTGGTTATTCGAAGGTATGTCATGGCTGTTTATGCACCTGAACAGTAATCCGTTCGGTTGTGCGGTTTTAGCCGGGCTGTTCCTGATCGCCGTGGTATTTGGCGTGCATCAGGGCTTTATTCCTGTTTACCTCGCGTTAATGGACAGCCAGGGATTCAACAGCTTATTTCCCATCCTTTCAATGGCAGGCGCGGGCCAGGTGGGCGCGGCGCTGGCACTCTACTGGCGGGCGCAACCGCACAGTGCGCTACGCAGTCAGGTACGCGGGGCGATTATTCCCGGCCTGCTGGGCGTTGGTGAACCGCTGATTTACGGTGTCACCCTGCCCCGCATGAAGCCGTTTGTTACCGCCTGTTTAGGCGGCGCGGCGGGCGGTTTGTTTATCGGCCTGATAGCCTGGTGGGGTCTGCCGATGGGCTTAAACAGCGCCTTTGGGCCGTCTGGTCTGGTAGCGCTGCCGCTGATGACTTCCGCACAAGGCATCCTTCCGGCCATGGCGGTTTATGCTGGCGGGATTCTGGTGGCATGGGTTTGCGGGTTTATTTTCACCACGCTCTTTGGCTGCCGTAACGTCAATCTGGACTGATATCATGAAACGGACAATGCTCTATCTTTCTCTGCTGGCTGTTAGTTGTAGCGTCAGCGCCGCAAAATACCCTGTTCTGACAGAAAGCTCGCCAGAGAAAGCAGGGTTTAACGTCGAACGGCTTAACCAGATGGATCGCTGGATTAGCCAGCAAGTTGATGTCGGTTATCCCAGCGTAAACCTGCTGATCATTAAAGATAATCAGATTGTGTATCGCAAAGCCTGGGGAGCGGCGAAAAAGTACGATGGCAGCGTGTTGATGGAACAGCCTGTCAAAGCCACCACCGGGACGCTGTATGACCTGGCCTCAAACACCAAAATGTACGCCACGAACTTCGCCCTGCAAAAGCTGATGAGCGAAGGCAAACTGCATCCTGACGATCGGATTGCGAAATATATTCCGGGGTTTGCCGATAGTCCAAATGACACCATTAAAGGCAAAAACACCCTGCGGATTTCTGACCTGCTGCATCACAGCGGCGGTTTCCCGGCAGATCCGCAATACCCGAATAAAGCGGTCGCGGGCGCGTTATATTCCCAGGATAAAGGCCAGACGCTGGAGATGATCAAGCGCACGCCGCTGGAATATCAGCCCGGCAGCAAACATATCTACAGCGATGTCGATTATATGCTGCTTGGATTTATCGTCGAGTCGGTTACCGGTCAGCCGCTTGACCGCTATGTTGAAGAGTCGATTTATCGCCCGCTCGGCCTGACACATACGGTATTTAACCCGCTGCTGAAAGGCTTTAAACCGCAACAAATTGCCGCCACGGAATTGAACGGCAATACCCGCGATGGCGTGATCCATTTCCCGAATATCCGCACCTCCACTCTCTGGGGTCAGGTGCACGATGAAAAAGCCTTTTATTCGATGGGCGGCGTTTCCGGGCACGCAGGTTTGTTTTCCAATACCGGCGATATTGCGGTGTTAATGCAAACGATGCTGAACGGCGGGGGCTATGGTGATGTGCAGCTGTTCAATGCGGAAACGGTGAAGATGTTCACCACCAGCTCTAAGGAAGATGCCACTTTTGGCCTCGGCTGGCGCGTGAATGGTAATGCCACCATGACGCCGACGTTTGGCACGCTGGCAAGCCCGCAAACCTACGGTCACACTGGCTGGACCGGAACGGTGACCGTTATCGATCCGGTGAATCATATGACGATTGTGATGTTAAGCAACAAGCCACATTCGCCGGTTGCCGATCCGCAAAAGAATCCCAATATGTTCGAAAGCGGTCAGTTGCCGATTGCAACTTATGGTTGGGTAGTTGATCAGGTGTATGCGGCGTTAAAGCAGAAGTAATAAAAAGGCCAGTCAGTAATGTTACTGGCTGGTCTGAGAGTGCTGACAAACGCAAAACTGCCTGATGCGCTACGCTTATCAGGCCTACGTGGAGCCCACAATATATTGAATTAGCACGATTTCGTAGGCCGGATAAGGCGTTCACGCCGCATCCGGCGTGTACAACGCGCACTTGGTCAACAATCTGAGGCCAGTCAGTAATGTTACTGCCTGGCCTTTAATCAATGAATCAGAAACGCTTACAGCGCCATCAACTTGTCCAGCGACGGTGCGAAATAATAGCCGCCGGTTACCGGTTTGGTGAAACGCAACATCGCATCACGCTTACCATCGGTATCGCCAAACATGCTCAGCAGTTGCTGCTCAATGTTATGCAGACGCGCGCAGTAGGCGCAGAAGTACAGACCGTGAGTGCCACTGGCAGTGCCGTACGGCAGGCTCTGGCGAACAATCTTCAGCCCTTTGCCATCTTCTTTCAGATCAACGCGGGTGAGGTGAGAGGTTTCCGGACGTTCGTCGCCGTCGATCTCTTCGTTGGCCTCTTTGGTGCGCCCGATCATCATCTCCTGATCGTGAACGCTCATCCGGTTGAGCTGCTTCAGGTTGTGTTCCCAACGCTGGACAAACACATAGCTGCCGCCCGCACCACGCCGTCTTTGATAACCGCCACTTCGCGACGCGTCTCTTCACCCGCCGGGTTTTCCGTACCGTCAACAAAGCCGCTCAGGTCACGCTCTTCAACCCAACGGAAGCCGTGGATCTCTTCTTTCACTTCAATGCAGTCACCAAAGGCTTCCATCGCCGCCTGGGCGACAGAGAAGTTTACGTCGTGACGCAGAGAAAGAATGTGGATCAACACATCGAACTGGGTCGTCGGCGCAAGGCCTTTACCGTAGCCCGGAAAATCTTTCAGCTCTTCTGCCCCAACGCCGCCGCTCAGAGCGCGCCAGGTGTTGTTACCAAAGGCAACCACCGCACCAAGATGCGCGTCCGGGAATTTCGCTTCAAAAGTTGCCAGTTTGTCGGCAAATGTTTTACTGGCCGCACGCAGGGCGTCAACTTCCCCTTTCACGTTGGCTTCGATCCAAATCGCCGCGCGGCAATGTTCTGGCAAAATGCCACTCTGAACCTGAGACATTGTTCCTCCTGAAAATAATAATGCCACGCAATCCGTGGCATTGTTGAGCGCTATTTTACGTGTTTTTTCGCGGCGGCGGTTTGTTCAGACGCAAATTAACGCCGCCAGATAATTTTACTGACTTTCCAGTTTTTCAGGGTATCGTCCGAAGGCATTAACCCTTCAGGACCACGCCATTCCCCGCTGAACTGGTAGCTAATATGTTGACTGCCTTCGGCTTTACATTCGACGGCACGATTATCATCACCATCAGCTTTTTGGCAATTGCCAAATGCTTTGCTGTAAAGGTCGCTAAACGGTGTACCGATTTTAACACCGGTGTCAGCAGGAATATCGCTATCCAGCACGTCAATGCGACTGATCGTGCCTTGATCGCCGTTAATCACCATCGCCACGTTGTCGCCCTTCATCACTTCAAAAAAGCGCACCACGTTGCCGTTCGCGGTTTTCATTCCGCTGCGCAGGCGATAATCGCCATCAAGCGCATCGGCAATGGCTTGTTCTTGCAGTGGTGTGGACGCCGTTAATTCACCCACGCCCTGCTCGCTCACTTTGGTGGACGACCCAAACCAGTTCCACGGGTTAGCGGCAGACCAGTTAACTGACGACATCGTGGAACAGCCGGTCAGCATCAATGGCATAGCGCATAACATTAAACGCAGCGATTTCATGTCACTTCCTTTGGTTATTCAATAACGTTGCTTGGAGTGCAAATTCACCAAAAAGTGCCGTTATTCTTTTACTTCATTAAAACAAGCGCGTAAACGTCGATTGGTCAGCAGCCAGATTAACGCCACAATATCCGCCACTACCAGCGCCAGACCGATACCGCTAACGGATTCACCGTTCAGCCACAGCCACGGTTGCCAGCAAAGTAAAACCACCTGCGCCAACAGCAACAGAAAATAGAGTACACGCCAGGTGCGAGGAAACGTAGCCCGCCGACCGCTCAACAAAAACGCCAGCACCGCCGGAATGCCAGGAATCAGCCCCAGCCAGAAATTATCGTGATCGGGATAAAACAGATTTAGCAGCGCAGTACCCTGCTCGCGCGACGCACCGGCAATGACAAACAGCACCCAGGTTCGCGCCTGAAGCAATAGCACAAGCCAGAAGAGCAAGGGTAAACGCAGGCGACCGTGCGCATCATAATGGACAGGATGAAACTCAGTACTCTTCATCTTCAATCAAACGCTTACCCAGACTCAGCACGTCAGCGTGTTCATATCCCAGGCGTTCATACATTCCGAGCACCATGTCGTTATCTTCCGGCACATTGATCTGAATTTTCGGGCAGCCGCGAGCAATCAGCTTTTTCTCCAGCCGATTAAGCAACGCATTGGCAATCCCACGCCCACGAAACTCTGGATGCACGCCAAGATAATAAGCAGACCCGCGATGCCCGTCATAACCGCCCATCACCGTTCCGACCACTTCACCGTTTACCTCAGCGACCAGAAACAAACTGACGTCATGGTTCATCTTACGCTCGATGTCCATTTCCGGATCGTTCCACGGACGCAGCAAGTCGCAACGCTCCCAAAGGGTGATGACCTCTTCGAAATCTTCCTGGCGAAATACGCGTATCTCCATGGTATTCGTTACCTTTTTGCGGGTTAAAAGGCTGATTATGGCGTGAACGGTCGAATTAGCCAATATCTGACGAAAATCGGTTGAAAAAGTGGCATAATGGGGAGTTGTCAACTATTGAAATGAAAAGTAAAACAATTCTCAACAGCAAACGGTCGTAACGGATTACGCGATACGATATAACATCTGGAACTTTATTATTACAACTCAGGCCGTATGAGCACTTTTAAACCACTAAAAACACTCACTTCGCGCCGCCAGGTGCTGAAAGCCGGTTTGGCTGCCCTGACGTTGTCAGGAATGTCGCAAGCCATCGCCAAAGACGAACCTTTAAAAACCAGCAACGGACACAGCAAGCCGAAAGCTAAAAAATCTGGCGGCAAACGTGTCGTTGTTCTCGATCCAGGCCACGGCGGGATTGATACCGGAGCGATCGGGCGCAACGGTTCGAAAGAAAAACATGTGGTGCTGGCGATTGCTAAAAACGTCCGTTCCATTTTGCGTAATCATGGGATTGATGCGCGTTTAACGCGTTCTGGCGATACGTTTATCCCACTTTATGATCGCGTTGAAATCGCCCATAAACATGGCGCAGATCTGTTTATGTCAATTCATGCCGATGGCTTTACCAACCCGAAAGCTTCCGGTGCTTCGGTATTTGCCCTCTCTAACCGTGGGGCAAGTAGCGCAATGGCGAAATACCTGTCTGAACGCGAAAACCGCGCCGATGAAGTTGCCGGTAAAAAGGCGACTGACAAGGATCACCTATTGCAGCAAGTGCTGTTTGATCTGGTGCAAACCGATACTATTAAAAACAGCCTGACGCTCGGCTCGCATATTCTGAAAAAGATTAAGCCGGTGCATAAACTGCATAGCCGCAACACCGAACAAGCCGCGTTTGTGGTGTTGAAATCGCCGTCGGTTCCTTCGGTGCTGGTGGAAACCTCGTTTATCACCAACCCGGAAGAAGAGCGGCTGTTAGGCACGGCGGCGTTTCGTCAGAAAATCGCCACAGCGATTGCTGAAGGCGTGATCAGTTATTTCCACTGGTTCGACAACCAGAAAGCACATTCGAAAAAGCGATAAGTTATGAAACCCGACGCACACCAGGTTAAACAGTTTCTGCTCAACCTTCAGGATACGATTTGTCAGCAGCTGACCGCCGTCGATGGCGCAGAATTTGTCGAAGATAGTTGGCAGCGCGAAGGTGGCGGCGGCGGGCGTAGTCGGGTGTTGCGTAATGGTGGTGTTTTCGAACAGGCAGGCGTCAACTTTTCTCACGTCCACGGCGAGGCGATGCCTGCTTCCGCCACCGCTCATCGCCCGGAACTTGCCGGGCGCAGTTTCGAGGCGATGGGCGTTTCACTGGTAGTGCATCCGCATAACCCGTATGTTCCCACCAGCCACGCGAATGTGCGTTTTTTTATTGCCGAAAAACCGGGTGCAGAGCCCGTCTGGTGGTTTGGCGGCGGCTTCGATTTAACCCCTTTCTATGGTTTTGAAGAAGACGCCATTCACTGGCACCGCACCGCCCGTGACCTGTGCCTGCCATTTGGTGAAGACGTTTATCCCCGTTACAAAAAGTGGTGCGACGATTACTTCTACCTCAAACATCGCAACGAACAGCGCGGTATTGGCGGGCTGTTCTTTGATGATCTGAACACGCCAGATTTCGACCACTGTTTTGCCTTTATGCAGGCGGTAGGCAAAGGCTACACCGACGCTTATTTACCAATTGTAGAGCGACGTAAAGCGATGGCCTACGGCGAGCGCGAGCGCAATTTTCAGCTCTACCGTCGCGGTCGTTATGTCGAGTTCAATCTGGTCTGGGATCGCGGCACTCTGTTTGGCCTGCAAACTGGCGGGCGCACCGAGTCGATCCTGATGTCAATGCCGCCACTGGTACGCTGGGAGTATGATTATCAGCCAAAAGATGGCAGCCCAGAAGCGGCGTTAAGTGAGTTTATTAAGGTCAGGGATTGGGTGTAACTCCCTCACCCCCATTCCCGCATCCGCTGATGCAACGTCAACGACGGCTTCTCGGCAAACAGCTGCTGGTAATCCGTGGCAAATTGCCCCAGATGCCAGAATCCCCACTGCATGGCGGCGTCTTTTACCGTTGTGCTTTGCGACCACGGGCTTATCAGTTCGCGGCGTACGGCGTTCAGGCGAATGCGTTTCAGCCACGCGTTTGGGCCAATGCCTAAAATAGCGTGAAACGCGTTTTGTAGCGTGCGGCGACTGACATGCAGTTGATTACACAAGTCCAGCACCGTCACCGGCTCAGACATATTTTCCAGCACATATTCACGGGCGCGGGAAAGTAATCTACGGTAACTCTGATGACTGATGCTTTCCGCCGTCACCATTGGTTGCGCGTCTTCCAGCATCGCCCCCATCGCCATTAGCAAATTATCCCCCAGCACTTTTCGCACTGCAGGCTGATGGAGATTTTCCGGGTTCTCGCAAAACGTCGCCAGCGCCTGTTGGACAAAGCCCCACAGCGCGGCTTTATGCTGCTCTTTCACTTCCAGCGCCGACTGGCTACGCAGCATATGTAATACCCGATCCGGGTTATGCAAAAAGTTAGCCTGCCGGGTGATGACATCTTCAGAAAGCACCACGCCCAGGATCGTGTAATCATCCGGCGTGCTCAGTTCAAATTCAGTGCCACCAGGGCGGGTGGCGATTTCCGCGCTTCCCAGACATTGCGAACCGATAAATCCCTGCTCACCGCGCGTCGCCGGAATGCCAAACCAGAACGAGTTCGGCCAGACCAGGCACGACTGACGCAGCGCCAGACCGGTGTATTCACGAAAAACCTGAATATCATCGAGTAGAATTTCCGTAAATTCACCATGAAACTTGCCCGGATGCAGCTGATCGTAAATCTGCTGCCAGGCGGTAATCGTTAAAGCATGTTCATAGACATCCGTTGTCTGTCGTTGATGAACATTATCCACTTCGACCTTCGGCGTGAGCTTCAGGTTTTCGGGTAAGGGTTCATGATAAAGATGGTGCAAATTGGCTGTACGGGTCTTTTTCATGATGTTAATGCCGGGTGTTGTAGGACACCCGGCACCTCCGACAGGTTAATGGGGCTTGAGACGATAACGACTACTGCGTTTACGTAACGTCCCGGCAGAAAAGAGCTGTTCGAGCGCATTTCTGGCTTTTTCCAGCGGCCAGCCAAAGTGGGCAGCCACTTCTCCTGCCGTCATTCCCTGACGTACTGATGTTAACAGCGCCAACAACTCGTCAGCAGATTCCGCGACGATAACTGGCGCGTCGGGTTCCCTTACGGGTTGCTTCGGCTGGCGGTTAAAGCCAGTAACCAGCCACTGGGTGTCATCGTCTGGCCGACCGATCTCCTTGCGGCTGATGACACGCCCGGTACGCATCGCGGCAGCACAACCTGCGTCCAGCGCCGCACGACACGCCGCCAGATCGCCTTCCACCACCAGCGTTAAGCGACCAGGGTCAAGCACTTCGTGACTGAGCAGACGAACGTTAGCTGCTTTGAGCATGGCATCCGCTGCATCTATCGCGGCGACCATGCCGTCCACTTCCAGCAATCCCAGTGCATTGATCATCGGCAACCTCCGTTACGCACGCTGGATTGGATTACGCGCGATTTCCAGCACTGCATCGGTAAAGGCGTTACAGGCTGCTTTACACGCTGCCTGGCTACCGGTTAAAAATGCTGCCGAGTAGTTGGTTTCAGACGGTGGCGGGACATAGGTCGCCAGCTGTACGTCGGCAGACTTCAGGGCTGCATCAATGCCATAGGTCGCTTCCAGCGGCGGTGCCACCAGATACGCCATCGGATCGCCAAGCGTGATCCCAGCGGTTGATGAGAGATAAGAACCGGTACGCGAAACTACATGTGCCAGGAATGCCGTATCTTGCGCGTCATTAGCCCACTGGAAAGCTGCGCCATTTTCAATATGCGCAATCATCGCATCCAGACCTGCACGCACTTCCGCCGGGTTTGGCCCACCAAGCATAATCAGCACTTCACCGGCAGTCGGTGACGGGCCGTGTGCAGCGCCCGCATATAGCGAGCGGCCATACACCACTTCCACCATCGCCTGCTTGGTCGCTTCATCAGCGGCAATGTAGGTGACGTCATCGGAGTCGGCAGAAATCAGACCGAGGCTACGAATATGCGGCGGCAATTTCAGTTCACGCGCAAATTCAGCGTTAACGGAGGCAATCACCCGCATAGCGGTGACAGACGGTCGAATCAAATCTAAAGCTGGCATGATGCCTCCTTATCGGGTCATGTTGATGCCGGATGCTTTCTGCTCCAGCATACGTTTCGCCAAATCCACAATGACGGCTGCGGCTTCAACCGGCGGCGTGCCGCCCTGGTGAATGTTAGAGATACAGGTGCGATCGGCCTCAACGGTGGTCGCCATACGCGGCGAGTAAACGGCGTAGCAGGAGAGGCTTTCTGACTGACCCAACCCCGGACGTTCGCCCACCAGCAGGATCACTACTTTCGCGCCGAGGATCTCACCGATCTGATCTTCAATCTTCACGCGACCATAACGAACAAAGAATGGTGTACCGACTTTCAGCCCGGCCTGTTTCAGGCCCGCCATCAGCGGTGGCAGGATCTCTTCGTAGTTCACGGTGATCGCATCAGTTGACAGGCCATCAGAAATAACGACCTGTACGTCCGGATTAGCAACACACTGTGCTTTCAGCGCTTCAACAGCTTCTGCACACAGGCGGCGGCCCATATCCGGGCGAGTCAGGTAGAGATTTTTGTCGCTGATTTCGGAGCGGACTTCCAGCAAGCCTTGTGCTTTCACCCACTCTTCCGGCACTTCTTTCAGTACGGTATCTTTCGAACGAGAGTGATCGGCCAGGAAACGCAGCAGCGCCTGCGTACGTGGACGCGGACCGGCACGACCGGTACAAACGCGGGCCACGGTGCTGCGGCGCAGTTCTGTTAATACGTCTGCGCGATGCGGGTTTTCAACACCAATCCACGCTTTTGCTTCAGCGGAACCTAAATCCAGCGCACAGCTTTCCGAGGTCACCGGTGCCGCACAGGTGGTGGTGGCGCACTTTGCTTCTGACGGCGCGGGGGCCGCTTGTCCCATTGACGCCATCACGCTGCGTACAATTTCTTCAATCTGTTTTTGATCCATGATGTGTTATCTCCGCGTCATCAGAAGAACAGTGACGGATCGCCCGCCCGTTTGGTCAGGCGACCGTTTGCCATAATGCCCATGCTTTCCAGCCAGCGTTCAAACTCCGGTGACGGGCGCAGGTTGAGTAACTGACGCACAGTGGCGGTATCGTGGAATGCGGTGGTCTGGTAGTTGAGCATGATGTCATCACCCAGCGGCATCCCCATGATGTAGTTGCAGCCTGCGGTGGCGAGCAGGATCATCAGGTTTTCGTTGAGGTTCTGGTCAGCGTCAGCGTGGTTGGTGTAGCAGCAGTCACAGCCCATAGAGATGCCGCTCAGCTTGCCCATAAAGTGATCTTCTAAGCCAGCACGGATAATCTGGCGGTCGTTGTAGAGATACTCCGGCCCAATAAAGCCGACCACGGTGTTGACGATAAACGGATCGTAATGACGCGCCAGCCCATAGTTACGTGCTTCCATCGTCACCTGGTCAGCGCCGAAGTTAGCGCCAGCGGATAGCGCAGAGCCTTGTCCGGTTTCGAAGTAGAGGCAGTTTTCCCCGGCGATACGATTGAACTCTGCGCCCACTGCGCGCGCTTCGTCGAGCATCGCCAGTTCCACGCCAAACTCTTTCAGCCCTTTTTCACTGCCACAGATACTCTGGAAAATCAGCCCGCCTGGTGCGCCACGACGAATCGCTTCGATCTGGGTGGTGACGTGCGCCAGTACGCAGCCCTGAGTTGGGATGTTGAATTTGTCGATCACGCCATAAATGGTATCCAGCACGCGGCTTAAGTTTTCCACGTCGTCAGTCACCGGGTTAACGCCGATCACCGCATCGCCCACCCCGAAGGAAAGCCCTTCGTAGATTTGCGCGGCGATACTTTGCACGTCGTCACGAGTGTCATTTGGCTGCAAACGGGCGCTGAAGGTGCCCGGAATACCGATGGTGGTATTGGCCTTTTTGATTACCGGCATTTTCTTCGCGCCGTAGATCAGGTCCGCGTTGGAGCAAATCTTCGCTACCGCCGCGACCACTTCCGAGGTCAGCCCTTTGCGGGTAAAGGCAATGTCGTCCACGCTAGTTTCATCGCTCAGCACATACTCACGCAGTTCGCTGATGCTCCAGTTTTTAATCTGGTTGTAGGCCGTTTCGTTAACATCGTCCTGAATCAGCCGCGTCACGCAGTCATCTTCATAGGCAATCACCGGATTATTGCGGATGTCCGCTACGGTCATTTCCGACAACACCTGCTTTGCCGCCACGCGCTCCTGTGAGCTTGCCGCTGCGACGCCCGCCAGCACATCCCCCGAACGCAGTTCGTTGGCTTTAGCCAGCACCTCTTTTACATCCTTAAACTGATATACATTGCCGAACAATGTGGTCTTTAGTTTCATAAGTCGTTCCCTCAGGAAGAAGTGATGAGTGACATTTCTTCCAGCATTCGAACAATTCTATTTCATCGTTAGCCCTTGCCCTGTAAGGTAATTGCCTTAACACGCCCGCTATTCATCCTGCCGAACGCAACCGAACGCGCCGGATACATGAGCGGGGTTATCGAGTCGTTAGATCGAGGTATCCGGTTTTGAGCAAAACACCACTCACAGCAAAGGCCATAGACGCCGCACAACCAAAGGACAAGCAATACAAACTCACCGATTCACTGACGCCCGGCCTGTTTTTGCTGGTGCATCCCAACGGATCAAAGTATTGGCGATTCAGGTTCTGGATGGACAAAAAAGAGTATTTGCAGGCTATTGGAGTGTACCCGCTAATCAGCCTCAAGGAAGCCCGTAAACGCGCTACAGAGAGCCGATCTCTGATTGCTAATGGAATTAATCCAGTGGAAGAAGCACGCAAGGAAAAAGCCATTGATGCGCTCAACATGGCGGCAGGTTTTAAGACGGTAGCGGAGGACTGGTTTGCTACCAGAGTGAGCGGTTGGTCAGAGTCTTACACGAAACAAGTTAGATCGGCACTGGAGAAAGATGTTTACCCCGTGCTGGGTAAGCGCTCGATCGTGGATATAACCGCCCGTGATGTGCTGGCATTGCTTCAGAAGAAAGAGCGCACCGCACCGGAGCAGGCCAGAAAGCTACGACAGCGTATCGGGGAGATCTTCAAATTTGCCGTTATCACCGAACTGGTGACGAGAAATCCGGTTGCAGATCTGGACACGGCACTGAAAGCCCGCGACCGGGGCACAATGCATGGCTGCAAATTAACGAAATTCCGGCCTTCTACAAAGCACTTGAGAGAGCCGGGAGCGTGCAGATTCAGACGGCAATACGTTTGCTTATATTAAGCGCCCTAAGGACCGCAGAACTGCGTTTAATGCGCTGGGAATGGGTAGATCTGGAGTCAGCAACAATCACCCTACCCGCTGAAGTCATGAAAGCCCGCCGCGGG
>ERZ860023.241-NODE-241-length-36426-cov-3.364384_pt1 | contig 36426 bp, 31 predicted proteins | sample MGYA00509983_ERZ860023 | MGnify/ENA primary metagenome ERZ860023 (study PRJEB30046, sample SAMN00715180) | human gut metagenome | study: EMG produced TPA metagenomics assembly of the A metagenome-wide association study of gut microbiota in type 2...
AGCAATGCTGAACGCACAGAAGTCAGCAGAGGTCATAGTAGCCAAACGGAACAAGATCCGTTCGAGGTGAAGGACCGAATCAATAGGAGTCTTAAGTATGACCCGGAAAGGAGGAATGGGCAGATGGATGCAGAAAACAAGGAAAGCTGCTTGCAGAGAGACAGCGCGGAACGTAAAGGGTATGTAAGAGCGCATCGCTCATTCAACCGGATATGGAAAGAAAGAGACAGTGCAGAGCCAGACATTTTAGGTAAGATACTGAGTAAGGACAATCTGAACAGAGCTTACAAAAGAGTGAAGGCAAACAAGGGAGCGCCGGGAGTAGATGGAATGACTATCGAAGAGGCGTTTCCGTGGTTGAAGGAACATAGCCATGAACTGACAGAGAGGATACGGAAAGGGCACTATACCCCGTCCCCGGTCAGAAGAGTGGAAATCCCGAAGCCGGACGGCGGAGTACGAAAGCTTGGTATTCCCACCGTCACAGACCGCATTATCCAGCAGGCGATATCACAACAGCTGATACCGATTTATGAGCCGAAGTTCTCAGAAGGAAGTTTCGGATACCGACCGGGACGGAGTGCAAAAGATGCAGTTCAGAGGATAAAGGAGTATGCAGAACAGGGATATACAAGGGCGGTCGTCCTTGACCTGTCCAAGTATTTCGATACGCTGAACCATGAATTCCTTGTAAATATCCTGCGCAGAGATGTAAAGGATGAAAGAGTGATTCAGATGATAAAGAGGTATCTGAAAAGCGGAGTGATGGAAAACGGTGTAGTGGTCAAGACGGAAGAAGGTTCGCCGCAGGGAGGAAATCTCTCCCCGCTGTTAGCCAATGTCTATCTTAATGAGTTTGACCAGGAATTCAACAAAAGAGGGGTACCGTGCATCCGCTATGCAGATGATATCGTACTGTTAGCGAAGAGTGAACGGGCATCTGAGAGGTTGTTGGAGAGCAGTACGAAATATCTGGAAGGGACGCTGAAACTGAAGGTGAACCGGGAGAAAAGCCGTACGGTCAGTGTGTTTGCAATACGAAATTTTAAATACCTTGGTTTTTGTTATGGGAAGAACGGAAAAGGAATCTATATCCGTGTGCATGAAAAGGCATGGAAGAAAGCCAAGGAAAACCTGCGCAGGCTCACTTCCCGGAGCAGATGCAGAAGTATAGTGAAAGCCATGAAGCGAGTAGAAATCTATATGAGGGGATGGCTGAACTACTATAGTATAGCAGACATGAAAAGAAACATCGAAGACCTGAATGGATGGCTGTACCGAAGGATACGGATGTGTATCTGGAAGCAGTGGAAACTACCCAGAACGAGAATGAGAAAACTAATCGGACTGGGAGTAGCCAGTCATTATGCGGCAACAATCGCCAATGACCGCAAAGGATACTGGTTTAATGCCGGGAACAAAGCGGTAAACTGGGCGTTGAATAAAGAAAGACTGATAAGCTGGGGCTACTATGATTTAGCGACAGCGTACCAGTCCATGCACGTCAACTATTGAAACCGCCGTGTACCGAACGGTACGCACGGTGGTGTGAGAGGACGGCGGTTAATCACCGCCTCCTACTCGATATACGATGAGTCAGCCTACTCGATTGGAAATATTTTATTGCACCTGATTGGGGCTCTTCTTTCCACTTTCGAAATCCAGAGCATTCTGCAAGGTAGTCTCTGCAATGGCTTCCAGTGCTTCTTTTGTGAAAAATCCCTGATGGGATGTAATCATGACATTGGGGAAGGACAAAAGCCTTGCGGTGGTAGAATGCTCCAGAATCTCATCGGAACGATCCTCGAAGACGTTTTTCGTCTCTTCTTCATAGACATCCAGACCGACCCCGGCGAACTTGTGCAGGCGGATGCCCTCGATAAGATCCTCGGTCTTGACCAGAGCACCCCGGGAAGTGTTTACCAGAATGACGCCATCCTTCATTTTCTTGATGGTGTCAAGCTGGATCAGGTGGTAGGTGGAATCCATCAGCGGGCAGTGAAGGGAGATCAGATCACTTTGCGCCAGTAATTCGTCTAAGGTCACATAGGTGACGAAATCTTTCAGATCCGGGTTCTCGTAGACATCGTAGGCGATGACTTTCATGCCGAAACCGTTACAGATCCGGCACATAGCTGCACCGATCCGGCCGGTTCCGATGATTCCGGCAATCTTACCATAGAAATTGAAGCCCATGAGTCCGGCGAGGCTGAAATCATTTTCCCGGACCTTGTTATAGGCTTTGTATAAGCGGCGATTGCAGGCCAGAGCCAGAGCCATGGCATGCTCTGCGACAGCTTCCGGAGAATAACCGGGGACGCGCATGACACATATGTCATATGCAGCTGCCTTTTCCAGATCCACGTTGTTGTATCCTGCGCAACGCAGCAGGACCAGGCGGACACCTTTTTCGTGGAGAATTTTTAATGTGGCTTCGCTCACATTGGAGCTGACGAAAGCACAGACGGCATCGAAGCCGTCAGCCAGAGCAGCAGTACGGGGATCCAGATCCGACCGGATGTAATCAATCTGGATGCCGGGAAATTTTTTCAGAGTTGCCTCGAAAGATTCTTTATCATAGCTTTTGGTATCATAAAATAATATTTTCATAACAGTCCTCCTCGGGTTGATTTTTATAGTATGTGTATTGTTATTTTTAATCATACTTAGATTTGGCTTTACTATAGCTCAAAATATGGGAATTGTCTATCATATTTAAAAAGTGAAATCGAGAAAAATTATAAAAATGATGCAGATATGATGCAATCGGCAGATATACTGGCATCAGGAGGCGAGGATTATGAAAAAAATATTTTTTGCAGCAGTATTTGCGGGAGCACTGTTAGGTTTTACATCCTGCGGAAACCGGGAGATGGTGACGGATCCGGAGATGGAGACAGTTATAGACAGCATCAAGGAGACACAGAGCGGTCAGACGACGGAAGAGACGACGGCCGGGACTGAGGAGACTGCGGAAGTGTCCACACAGACGGAACCGACAGAAGGCCAGAGTGAAATACAGGGAAGTGAATGGGTGCAGTTTACCACAGAGGATCACGAGGGTAGCAGTGATCCCGAAGACAAGACCAGAAGTTATACCTATTACTATCCAACAGTTACAGTGACGATTCCGGGCAATGAGACGGTGCAGATGAAGATTCAGAAAGAGCTGGATGAATATGTAGACAGTTTTGTAGAAGGAATCGAGAACGGGGAGTTTGGTACACTTTATGAGGATATGCCGGTGTATGAGCAGAGCTATGAGGATCTTACTTTCCGTGTGATCCGCGCGGATGATAAGGTGATCAGCCTGTCGTGGGGGCTGGAAGGGTATGATCAGGGGGCTCATGGATGGTATACCTTGTACTATATGAACTATTATACGCAGACCGGAGAGAGAATTACTTTTGACAGTCTGGGGAGCGGATTCCGCGACAAAGCACTGGAACTGGTGACAGCAAAGGCAGCGGAAATGCAGGCAAAGGAGGACTGCTTCTTTAACGATTACGAGAAGAGTATCAAACTGGTGGTGTTGGATGGTACGGAAGATTTGAATGCTATCTATCAGGAAATTTATGGGCCAGACATTGCAGGTACGGATAATGGCCCCGCAGACCCTACATTCTACATTACAGAGGATGGCTTTGTATTTGAATCCGGCCAGTATGTATTACAGTCCTATGCAGTTGGAATTGTTGACTTTGAGATTCCGGCAGCAGACTTCGGGGATGATCTCACAGCAGATATTTTTTAATGGAGTACAGGATGCTGGCGGGTATATTTGCAAAATATGGGCCTTTACATGGGCGGGCACCGTGTATATAATAAGAACATCGGGAATGAGGTTCTCCCGGAAGCACAGGCTTCGAACCGCCGGAATTTGAACATACGAATTCGATTTGGCTGATGACTTCTGCAGAATATGCAGGGGACACCAGCCTTTTTTGTTGGAATTCAAAATGTCCTGCTGCGAGAAAACGGAGGAATTTTTATGCTTACATCACTGGGACTGATCTTTTTACTGGGATTACTCATGGCGGCGGTCTGCCAGAGGATTCACCTGCCCCGTATTATCGGGATGCTGCTTACGGGTATTATTCTGGGGCCTTATGTGTTGGATCTGCTGGATGTGTCAATCCTGAATATCTCATCAGAACTGCGGCAGATCGCGCTGATCATCATTTTATTGAAGGCCGGATTATCATTGGATCTGAAGGATCTGAAAAAAGTGGGCCGCTCCGCAGTCATGCTGGCTTGTGTTCCTGCCACTTGCGAACTGTTGGCTTTTGTGATATTTGCGCCCATGATCCTTAACATCAGCCGCGTGGATGCGGCAGTTATGGGAGCAGTTCTGGCAGCAGTGTCACCGGCAGTGGTGGTGCCACGGATGGTGCATCTCATGGAGAACAGCTATGGTACGGAGAAAAGCATTCCGCAGATGATTCTGGCTGGGGCTTCCTGTGATGACATCTATGTCATAGTATTGTTTTCCACTTTTGTTGGAATGGCACAGGGTGGACAGGTCAATGCCCTGGATTTTGTGAATATCCCGGTATCGATCCTGACGGGTGTGTTGTTCGGTGCATTGGTGGGTTGGCTGCTGGGGCAGCTTTTTGAACTGTTGTACCGAAAGGGCAGTTATGTGCGCAACAGCATGAAAGTTATTATCATCATGGGTTTGTCCTTCTTATTAATGGCTTTGGAAACCCTGTTAAAGGGGACCGTGGCGTTCTCCGGCCTGCTGGCGGTGGTGAGCATGGCCTGCGCGCTGAAAATACGGGCACCTAGGGAAGTCACCGGCAGACTGTCTGCTAAATTCGGTAAACTGGGCTGGCAGCGGAGGTAGTGCTGTTCGTACTGGTGGGCGCGGCAGTGGATATCCGCTATACTATGGAAGCTGGACCGGCAGCGGTGGGGATGACCTGCTGGCGCTGCTGTTCCGTTCCGCCGGTGTAGCACTGTGCATGTTGGGAACGGATCTCAATAAGAAGGAGAGGACGTTTTGCGTGATAGCCTATCTGCCGAAGGCCACAGTGCAGGCTGCTATCGGCTCTGTGCCGTTATCGATGGGATTGTCCTGCGGCAAGATCGTTCTGTCCGTGGCTGTGCTGGCCATCCTTATCACAGCCCCACTGGGAGCACTGGGAATGGATGCCACATACCGGAAGCTGCTTCAGAAAAATGGAGAAAATAATATCATTTGACAGCCATCCGGCACGTGATCGAGTCCCGGAAGGAAGCCGCAAAAACGTCCACAATATCTACACCATAAGAACCGCAGGCACGCTCTCGCTCTGGCGCAGAACGTAGCGGTACATAATTGACCCCAATACGGTCAATAAGTACCGACGTCTGCTTACGGCCTGCTTGTCCTTATGGTGTAGATGTTGTAGCGCAAACTACGAATATCCAATGCAAACCCCCGGCAGCTACAACAACTGCCGGGGGTTTAAGGAGGATAGAAATCGTTTTAAACTATGTTTATTAGAACTGTTAACCCATGGTAATGACTACATCGTATGCTTCCTTGCCCTTTTCGTAAGGAATGATGTGTCCGTCTACTGCCTTGCCGTCCACGGTCATGGATACGACACCCTTTTCCACGTTCTGAGGGTTCTTTACCTGAATGTGATAGGTGCCCTCACGGAACTTACGGGTGATGGAGAAATCACCGAAGCCCTTGGGAATACAAGGATCTACGGACAATCCCTGATGAGTGGGATATACACCCAGTATGTATTGGGAGATATTTACGAAAGTCCATGCAGCAGTACCGGTCAGCCAGCTGTTCTTTGCCTCGCCGTGGAATTTTGCATCCTTACCGGCTACCATCTGGGAATATACATAAGGCTCGGTACGATGGATCTCACTGATATCCTCAATGTATGCGGGACAGGTCTTGCGGTAGATCTCGAAAGCTCTGTCACCTCTGCCCAGAACGGTCTCTGCGATGGATACCCAGGGATTGTTGTGGCAGAAGATACCGGCATTCTCCTTATATCCGGGGGGATAAGAGGATACTTCACCAAGTTCGAGGTGATACTCCGTGTATGCAGGTTGTAAGATCATGACACCATACTTGGTATCCAGTCTCTCTTTTACAGAATTCAATGCCTTTTCGGCAAGTCCTTCCTTCACACCGACACCGGCCAGTACGCAGAAGCCTTGAGGCTCGATGTAGATCTGACCTTCGCGGCATTCCCTGGAACCTACTTTGTGGCTGTAAGCATCGTAAGCACGTACGAACCAATCGCCGTCCCAACCATCCTTCAGAATCGCATCGTACATTGCCTGTACTTCCTTACGTGCGCGGGCTGCTTCGGTATCGTCAGCCATCAGCTCGCACAGCTGAGCATATTCTTCGCCGTATTTTACGAACATACCGGCAATGAATACGGATTCTGCAACGGGTCCTTCACTGGGACCGAAGGTCTGGAAAGATTCTCCGGGATGAGCGGAGAAGCAGTTCAGGTTCAGACAGTCATTCCAGTCGGCACGGCCGATCAGAGGCAGATTGTGAGGGCCTTTGTGGTTGATGATATAGTCTAAGGAGCGTTTTAAGTGATCCATCAGAGGAGCAGCTACGCTCATATCGTTGTCAAAAGGAACCATCTGGGTCAGGATGGAGGTATCGCCGGTCTCTCTTACATAAGCACTGGTACCTGCAATGAGCCACAGAGGATCATCATTGAAGCCACTGCCGATATCGGAGTTGCCTTTCTTGGTCAGAGGCTGGTACTGATGGTAAGCACTGCCGTCCTGGAACTGGGTGGAAGCGATATCAATGATACGCTCTCTTGCACGGTCCGGAATCAGATGTACGAAACCGAGCAGATCCTGACAGGAATCACGGAAACCCATACCACGGCCGATTCCGGATTCGTAATAGGAAGCGGAACGGGACATGTTGAAAGTAACCATACACTGATACTGGTTCCAGGTGTTGACCATACGGTTGACTTTCTCGTCAGCGGAATCTACCGTGTAGCGTGCCAGCAGCTGTTTCCAGTAAGCCTGTAATGCTGCAAAAGCCTCATCTACCTGTGCATCGGTCTGGTATTTTGCCAGCATTTCTTTGGCACGGGTCTTGTTGATCACACCGTAGGATTCCCATTTCTCGTCTTCGGGGTTCTCGATGTAGCCCAGAACGAAGATAAAGGTCTTGGTCTCACCGGCTGCCAGATCCACGTTGATCTGATGGGAAGCGATGGGAGACCAGCCGCTTGCCATGGAATTCGTGCACTTGCCGTTCTCTACAGCTTCGGGAGAATCAGCCCCCCTGTAAGCACCCAGGAAAGCATCTCTGCTGGTATCGAAACCGTCAATCTTCGTATTTACGGAATAGATCGCATAATGATTACGACGCTCACGGTACTCGGTCTTGTGATAAATGGTGGAATCCTGTACCTCGACCTCGCCGGTGCTTAAGTTACGCTGGAAGTTCTTCATATCATCGTCAGCGTTCCACAGACACCACTCTACATAAGAGAATACGGACAGCTTCTTGTCCTCGGAGCTACCGTTGGTCAGGGTCAGCTGGGAGATCTCGCAATTATCGTTCAGAGGAACGAAGGAGAGCACGGAAGCCTTGACACCGTTTTTGGAAGAGGTGAATCGGCTGTAACCGATACCGTGACGGCACTCGTAAGAATCCAGCTCGGTCTTCGTGGGCTGCCAGCCAGGGTTCCATACGGTGTCCCCGTCCTTAATGTACAGATATTTACCGTTGATGTCGGCCGGTACGTTATTATAACGATAACGGGTCAGACGCAGCAGCTTTGCATCTTTATAGAAAGTATATCCGCCGCAGGTGTTGGATATCAGACTGAAAAACTCATTGCAGCCCAGGTAGTTGATCCAGGGAAGCGGAGTCTTGGGAGTGGTGATGACATATTCCTGATGCACATCATCAAAATGACCATACTTCATAAGAAAATCTCCTTCTTTCATGTTGTTGTATGTTGAGTGTTTGTTTTTTCGTTGCGGAGTGCTTAATGTTAAGTAAACGATTAAGTGCTCCGGATTTCTGATTTGTATTATACAGAAGCAAAGGGAAAAATGCAATACGAATCTTGAAAAAGCCCGTAAAATGCGCAATGTATACAAAAACAGTGGGGAAACATGGGCAGAAGATACAAAATGAAAGAACCTTCGAAACACCGGTTTTACGAAACAAAATAATAGCAAACGTTATCGCACACTTTGCCTTTATATAGAAGAAACACAATCTATGTACAAGCCAAATGTACAAAACAGCCTATCTGAAATTGTTAATTATAGACAAAGTGGATACTTTTTTGAAAAAAACTGCAAAAAAGTATTGCAAAATGCTCAAAGGTGTTATATATTAAAACTACGAAAACGATTAAGTTACAAAACAGGTCGGACGGAATGACGAAGACATGGAACAGGAGAAAGATATGGCATCACTGAAAGACATTTCCAAGATTTGTGGAGTCTCCGTTGCAACTGTCAGCAAGGCATTGAACGACCACAAGGACATTGGAGAAGAAACAAAAGCAAATATCAGACGGGTAGCAAAGGAGATGGGTTATTCCCCGAACCTTTCCGCAAGAGCTTTGAAGACGAACCGGACCTACGGCATCGGAGTTCTCTTCGCAGACGAGGCCAGAAGCGGTCTTACCCACGATTACTTTTCCAGTGTGCTGGACAGTTTCAAGAGGACGGCAGAGAAGAGCGGTTACGACATTACATTCATTAATAGCTGCAAGAACCGACCGGATCGGATGTCCTACCTGGAACACAGTAGGTACAGAGGCTTTGACGGAGTGGTGCTCGCCTGTATTGATTTCGGGGATCCCGAAGTCATCGAACTGGTACAGAGTTCCATCCCGGTGGTCACCATCGACTACCTGTTCAACAATCGTATCGCAATCATGTCGGACAATGTGACAGGCATGAAGGAGCTGTTAGAGTACATCTACAGCAGAGGCCATCGGAAGATCGCTTATATCCACGGAGCGATGTCGGCAGTTACCTCGGGACGATTATCCAGCTTCTACCGGACGGCAGAACGCCTGGGACTGGAAATCCCGGATGAGTACATTCGGGAAGCAGCCTACAGAGATACGACGACCACCTACCGGGTCACCAACGAACTGCTGGATCTGCCGGATCCGCCGACATGCATCATCTATCCGGATGACTTTGCTTCTTTCGGAGGCATCAACGCTATCAGACAGAGAGGATTACAGATCCCTGAAGATATCTCGGTAGCAGGCTATGATGGCATACAGGCAGCAAGGCAGTTAGAGCCCAGACTGACCACAGTCCAACAGGACACAGAACAGATCGGATGCCTGGCAGCCAGAGAACTGATCAGTCTCATTGAGAGACCCAAGACCACCATCATAGAACAGGTCATCGTACCCGGGAAAGTTGCTGAAGGCAAGTCGGTGGCCAGAATTCCGACAGACAATTAATCAGGCATTTATATGGAAGCGACGCAACCGCCGACATATGAATATAAATGCAACAAACACTTACAACAAACATTCAACAAAAAATGGGAGGAAACAAACATGAAGAAAAAAGTACTTAGTGCTTTACTTACAACTGCTATGCTTGCCAGCATGCTGGTAGGTTGTGGCAGCAGCAATGAAGCTCCTGCAGCATCCACCGATGCGGCACCCGCAGCTTCCACCGAAGCTAAGACCGAGGCGCCTGCATCCACCGAGGCAGCAGAGCCTGCAGCAGCAGAGGAAGGCAAAGTCTTCAACATCTACTGCTGGAACGAGGAGTTCAAGAGCCGTCTGACAGATCATTATCCCGGATATGAAGAAGTAGACGGAACCACCGGTAAGATCGGTGACATCACTGTAAAGTGGAACATCACTCCTTCTGATGACAACGCTTATCAGAACAATCTGGATGAAACACTGTTAAAGCAGGCTGATGCAGCAGCTGATGACAAGATTGACCTGTTCCTGATTGAGGCTGACTACGCATTGAAATATGTTGATACCGACTACACAATGCCTGTTAAGGATCTGGGCATCACCGATGCAGATCTGGCTAACCAGTATCAGTACACCAAGGATGTTGTTACCGACTCCAACGGCAATCTGAAGGGTGTTTCATGGCAGGGCTGCCCCGGCGTTCTGATCTACAACCGTGAAGCTGCTAAGGCTGTTCTGGGAACCGATGATCCTGCAGAGGTTCAGAAGTCTGTATCTGATTGGGATACCTTTACCGCAACCGCTGAGAAGATGAAAGCAGGCGGTTACAACATGGTATCTTCCGTAAACGATACTTATCGTGTATACTCCAACAACGTATCCGGTAAATGGGTACAGGATGGCAAGATCGTAATCGATGACAACCTGATGAAGTGGGTTGATGACTCCAAGAAGATGGTTGACGCTAAGGAAACCGGTACCTTCGACCTGTGGTCTGATGACTGGAGCAAAGGCTTCTATCCCGATGGCAAAGTATTCTGCTACTTTGGACCCGCTTGGTTGATCAACTTCTCCATGGCAGCTGATACCGATGGATCTATCGCAAACCAGGGTGGCTGGGGCGCTACTGAAGGACCTCAGGGCTTCTTCTGGGGCGGTACTTGGATCTGCGGCGCTACCGGAACTGACAACGCTTCTCTGGTTAAGGATATCATCCTTAAGATGACCGCTGATGAAGACATCATGAAAGAGATCGTTGTAGCTGATGATGATTTCGTAAACAACAAACCCGCTATGGAAGCTATGGCAGCAGATACCTCTTATCAGAGCAAGGTACTGGGCGGACAGAACCCTCTGGCTATGTTCTGCGCAGACGCTGAGAAGATCGATCTGAGCAACCTGTCTGCATATGATCAGGGATGTAACGAAGAGTTCCAGCATGCTATGAAGAACTACTTCGATGGCAAGGCTTCTCTGGATGATGCACTGGATCTGTTCTACAAGGGTGTTGAAGAGAAGTATCCTGAGCTTACTCACTAATCTGAAACGATAAGCGAATAGCGAAACAATAAGGAATTGAGAACCGTGCCTGCCTGGCTGGTCAGGTAGGCACGGTTTTTCTCTCAAAATTCCCGGTTGGCAGAAGCTTTTTTCGGAAGAAGATAATTAAGAACAAAAAGAAGAGAGCTGCTGCGAGCCTTATCGGAAAAAAGATGGCACGAAAAAACGTAAAGTCGCTAAGAGAGTATGACGGCAAAAGGGAGGAATCATTATGGCAAAGGTAAAACGCGGAAAGGTGGTACGCTATAATAAGTGGGGTTATATTTTCCTGATCCCCTTTGTGGCAGTGTATGTATTATTCCAGTTGATCCCGTTGTTCCGGACATTTTATTACAGCTTTTTTGAGAATTACCGTTCCGGACTGACACAGATCGGACCGAATTTCATCGGATTTGGTAACTATGCAAAGATGTTGTCCAATCCGGACCTGTGGATGTACACCAAGAATACATTGATCATGTGGGTACTGGGATTTGTACCGCAGATCATCATATCTCTGCTTCTGGGTGCATGGTTCTCGGATCCCAGCCTTAGATTAAAGGGACAGAGATTCTTCAAGACAGTTATCTATCTGCCGAACCTGATCATGGCTTCCGCATTTGCAATGTTGTTCTTCACGTTGTTCTCTGATGGTGGTCCTATCAATGAAATGCTGATGCAGATCGGAGTCTTAAAAGAGCCATATCAGTTCCTTACAAACGTATGGAGTACCAGAGGTCTGGTAGCATTGATGAACTTCCTGATGTGGTTTGGTAATACAACGATCCTCCTGATGGCAGGTATGATGGGTATCGATACTTCCCTCTTCGAGGCAGCCGAGGTAGACGGAGCAACCTCTACCCAGGTATTCTTCAAGATTACATTACCTTTGTTGAAGCCGATTCTGATCTACGTAATGATCACATCCCTGATCGGTGGTCTGCAGATGTTCGATGTACCTCAGATTCTGACCAACGGTAAGGGCGATCCTATGAGATCCAGCATGACCCTGATCATGTACCTGAACAACCATTTGTACAGTAAGAACTACGGAATGAGTGGTGCGTTGTCTGTAATGTTGTTCATTATCACAGGTATCCTGAGCTTGATCGTATTTAAGTTCTCGAACGGCAAACAGGATAAGTAGGAGGTGGCAGAAATGTTGAGCGTAGAAACAAACGAGACAAAAAAAGGTCTGGGCATTCATGCCAGAAGAGCACTTGCATATATCGTACTGGTTATTATGAGTTTTCTCTGCCTGTTCTGGTTCTATATACTGTTTGTAAATGCAACCAGATCCAAAGGTGAGCTGACACAGGGATTTACCCTGCTGCCCAGCACACATCTGATCCAGAACTGGAAGGGCGTCATGGCAGGAACCCTGCCGGTAGTCAGAGGCATGATCAACAGTTTGATCGTAGCAACCTGCAGTGCAGTGTTGTGTACCTACTTCTCTACCATGACCGCATATGCGATCCATGTATATGATTTTAAGTTAAAGAAGTTCATGTTTACCTTTATCCTGGCAATCATGACCATTCCTACCCAGGTTACCGCACTCGGATTTATCCAGTTGGTAGCTGATATGAAGTTGGAGGATAACTTTATCCCCCTGATCATCCCGGCAATCGCAGCACCTGCTACTTTCTTCTATATGAAGCAGTACATGGAAAGTGCATTGCCCCTGTCTCTGGTAGAGGCAGCCAGAATCGATGGTTCCGGTGAGTTCCGTACATTTAATTCCATCGTATTGCCGCTGATGAAGCCGGCAATCGCAGTACAGGCGATCTTCACTTTCGTAGCGAACTGGAATAACTACTTCACACCGGCACTGGTTCTGCATGATGACAAGATGAAGACATTACCTATCCTGATCGCTCAGCTGCGTTCCGCAGACTTCCTGAAGTTTGATATGGGTCAGGTGTATGTAACGATTGCATTCTCCATCTTCCCTGTTATCATCGTATACCTGTTCCTTTCCAAGTACATTGTCCAGGGCGTGGCAATGGGAAGCGTCAAGGGTTAATATTTCGCAAGCAACATTCAATACATAAATCTCTCCTGAAAAGCGGCACTCTTCCCCGGAGTGGCGCTTTTCGCTTGCAAAAAAACGGGGAAACGGGTATAAAATAAAGAGAAGGGTGAATGCGTATTTTGAGGAAGAAAGAGGTAATTGCCATGCAGATGTATGAGGTGACAGCACTGGCACCGGAAGGACCGGAGGAAGTCTATCAGGCGATGGTGTTTGCAGAAGATGAAGATGATGCCTTGAACCAGCTGGAGGAACAGCTGAAGGAGCAGGGTATTGCCCATGGAATGTGTATGGCGGAAGAAGTGTAGTGTAAAGTGTGAAAAGAACTTCTAATCACTCAGAGCAAAGGCTCTTTCGCGAAGAAGTTCTATGTTTCACACGCAAATTTGCGCCAATGCGCAAACTTTGCAGGTTATGGAAGGATGTGAGTGTTGCAAATGGAAAATTCCTATCGTTTTTTTGAGAATAAAGATTGTAAATATTTCCCCTGCCACAAGGGACTTGCAGATTTCAACTGCCTGTTCTGCTACTGCCCCATGTACCGCTTGGAGCACTGCCCCGGGAATCCCAGGTATTTCGAGAAAAATGGCAGACGGATCAAGGATTGCTCGGGCTGCACCTTCCCGCATGATCCGGAGCATTATGATACGATCATGCAGATTCTGCGGGAGGCATAACACATTTTTCTGGAAAATAAACACGTTTTTTGCACATTTTTCTAAAACTAAAAGCCGATAGTCTGTTTTGACAGATTACCGGCTTTTTATGTGCGGAGACGGTGGGATTTGAACCCACGTGCCCCGGAGGGCTAACGCATTTCGAGTGCGCCCCGTTATGACCACTTCGATACGTCTCCAAAAGATTACAACGTAGATTATTTTATCTGAAAAATAACCGTTTGGCAAGGGGAGAAACGAAAAAACCTAGTAGTTTCTATTGTTTGCGATGGCATTTACCGCCTGATTTGAAAAATTATTTCTGCAGGCGGTAGTTTTTGCAAATTTTCCGATGGAAACCACCGGATTTTACCGCCTGGCAAGGGAATTACGCTTTTGTAGCAGTATTTTTCCGGGAAAAGGATCTTTTGCAATGAGATTATTACTGCTTACGTGATGATAATAAGTTTGTAAGCGGTAATAATAAAAAAAGATGTTGACAGAACAACATCCGCGTAGTATATTGCAGATAAATACTTTGATAGTCAAAACAATTTGAAATGAAAGGCAAACACGCCGGAGACGACAAAGTAGTAAAGCAAGGTATCAGAAACACAATAATGAAATGCATAAGGAGAGCAAAAACATGTTAGAAAAAGTAGCAGCCATCATCAGAGAACAGTTAAATCAGGAGAATGTAGAAATCACAGAGGCAACCCGTTTCAAGGAGGATCTGGAAGTGGATTCCCTGGATCTGTTTGAACTGGTAATGGCATTTGAAGAGGAATATGGTGTGTCCATTCCTTCCGAGGAATTGGAAAATATGGCAACAGTAGGTGATGTTATCAGATATATTCAGGAGCAGGCATAAGGACTGCATATCTGCCCTCATGTGGGCTTAGACCTTTTGACCTTGGTATCATCAGAATATGTAATATAACGCAGAATGACGAGAAGGATCAGAAAGACAATGAAAACAAAGATCACGGAACTTCTACAAATAGAATATCCCGTTTTCCAGGGCGGTATGGCCTGGGTGGCAGAACATAAGCTGGCAGCAGCGGTATCAAATGCCGGAGGCTTAGGCATCATCGGTGCCGCTTCCGCTCCGCCTGAGGTTGTCCGGGAGGAAATCCGTAAATGCAAAGAACTGACTGACAAACCCTTCGGCGTGAATATCATGCTGCTCAATCCCAATGCGGAGGATGTAGCGAAGATTGTCGTGGAAGAAGGGGTAAAAGCGGTAACGACTGGTGCTGGAAACCCGGGAAAATTCATGGAACTGTGGAAGAATGCCGGAGTGAAAGTCATTCCGGTGGTAGCCAGTGTGGCTATGGCGAAGATGATGGAGCGTGCCGGAGCGGACGCTGTGGTGGCGGAAGGCATGGAAAGCGGTGGACATATCGGTTCCACCACGACCATGGCGCTGGTTCCGCAGGTAGTGGATGCGGTATCTATCCCGGTGATCGCAGCTGGAGGTATCGCCGATGGCAGAGGAATGGCAGCGGCTTTTATGCTGGGAGCGGAAGGTATCCAGATGGGCACCCGGTTCGTCGCATCAAAGGAATCCATCGTCCATGAAAATTATAAGAATCAGATCATCAAGGCAAAGGATATTGATTCTGTAGTGACGGGAATGTCTACCGGACATCCGGTGCGTTCTTTACGTAATCAGATGACCAGGGAGTATCTGAAGCTGGAAAAAGAGAATGCCGATTTCATGGAACTGGAAAAGCTGACGCTGGGATCTCTCAGGAAGGCAGTGCAGGACGGAGATACCGTAAACGGAACACTGATGGCGGGACAGATTGCAGGCTTGATCCGCAGAGAACAGACCTGCCGTGAGATTATTGAAGAAACAGTGCAGCAGGCGCAGGAGTGCATAGCGGCACAAGGACAGCATAAATAAAATATAGCGACAGGTAACCGCTGACAACAGATTTCGAACAGCGACAGGCGGCGTAGTTATATGGAAAACGGCGCATTATAAAAAATGTGCTGTAACCGAGGAGAACAATAGCATCACATAGTAATTAGGAGAGGACAAAATGAGCAGGATCGCATATTTATTCCCGGGACAGGGCTCCCAGTACATAGGAATGGGCAAGGAGTTCTATGATACTTACCCGGAAGCACAGGCGGTATGGAAGCTGGCAGACAAGGTGCTCCAGAATCTGTATTGGCAGGATAAGCGGGAAGTACAGGCGGAAAGCGGACATCCGTACTCCATGGAACAGCTGACCTTTGAAGAAAATCCTTATATCAACATTACGGAATACACACAGATCGCCATGCTGACCATGGAAGTGGCAATTCTGAAAGTATTGGAGGCAAAAGGACTGAAAGCGGAGATGGCGCAGGCTTAAGCCTGGGAGAATATGGGGCGCTGGCTGCCGCTGGTGTGATGGAGCTGCCGGATCTGTTCCGGATCATCCGGATGCGTGGTATCTATATGCAGGAGGCCTATCCGGAAGGCGGAGCCATGGCAGCGGTATTAGGACTGGACGGAGATGCTGTGGCAGCAATCTGCGAACAGACAGCAAAAGAAACCGGCAAAGTTGTCTCGGTGGCAAATTATAACTGCCCGGGGCAGATCGTGATCACCGGAGAGGCAGATGCAGTAGCAGCAACATCGGAAGCGCTGAAAGAAGCAGGTGCAAAACGCTGTGTACCCTTAAAGGTCAGCGGACCATTCCATTCAGCTTTGCTGAAAACTGCGGGAGAACAGCTGGCAGAAGAATTGAAAAGCGTCAAGCTGTCAACCCCCTGGATACCTTATGTGTCCAACGTAACAGCGGATTATGTGACAGATGCGTCACAGGTTGCGGAACTGCTGAAACAACAGGTATCCAGTCCCGTTCATTTCACCCAGAGCGTAGAGCGGATGATCGCAGATGGCGTGGATACTTTCATAGAGATCGGTCCGGGGAAGACACTCAGCAGCTTCGTACGGAAAATTGACAGAAATGTCAAAGTATACAATATCGAGAAACCGGAGGATCTGGACCGGGTGATGGAGGAACTGGCATGTTGACAGGAAAAAGTCTGACAGGACGAGTTGCTATTGTCACAGGGGCCTCACGGGGCATCGGAAAAGCAGTGGCACAGGCACTGGCAGCAGAAGGAGCCACGGTGATCATTAATTATAACGGCTCTGCAGAAGCAGCGGAAGCGGTGGCGGCGGACATCCGAAGCCAAGGCGGCATGGCGGAGGCTGTGAAATGCAATGTTGCAGATTTTGCAGAGAGTGAAGCCTTTGTAAAGGCAGTAACAGAGAAATACGGCAGAGTTGACATCCTTGTCAATAACGCCGGGATCACACGGGACAATCTGATCGTGCGGATGACGGAAGAAGAATTCAATGCAGTCCTGGATACGAACCTGAAAGGCGCATTTCACATGATCCGGCATCTGACGAAGACCTTTATGAAGCAGAGATATGGGAAAATCATCAATATCTCTTCTGTCAGTGGCATCGTCGGGAATGCAGGGCAGGCTAATTATTCCGCCTCCAAGGCGGGACTGATCGGTCTGACGAAAAGTGTAGCGAGAGAACTGGCATCCCGGAATATCTGTGTGAATGCCGTGGCACCCGGATTTATCCGGACAGATATGACAGATAAGCTTCCGGAGGCGGTACAGGATAATGCGGTTGGACAGATCCCGCTTAAGAAAATGGGAAGACCGGAGGATGTCGCACAGGCGGTTCTGTTCCTGGCAGGAGATGCCTCGGACTATATTACCGGCCAGGTGCTGTGCGTGGACGGCGGTATGGCAATGTAAAAAATACCTCCGGCAACAGTAAAGCAGAATAGAAAATATGTCCGCTAACAGTACAGCAGGATAGAAAATAAGTCAGGACGCGAGGGAGTATATCACGTATGGGTAAAAATAGAAGAGTTGTAGTAACAGGCATGGGAGCTATCACTCCGATTGGAAACAGCGTAGAGGAATTCTGGAATGGTATCAAAGAGGGCAAGACCGGATTCGGTCCTATCACTTATTTTGATACTGCGGATTACCGTTGTAAGTTGGCGGCGGAAGTGAAGGATTTTGATCCCGCACAATATATGGACAAAAAATCCGCCCGCAGAATGGAGCAGTTCTGCCAGTTTGCTGTGGCGGCTGCCGACAGGCCATCTCGGATGCGGGTCTCGACATGGAACAGGAAGATCCTTATATGGTGGGCTGCAGTGTAGGAAGCGGCATCGGAAGCTTACAGGCCATGGAGCGGGAATATGACCGCCTGAAGGAAAAAGGCCCCGGCAGGGTAGGCCCCATGCTGGTGCCTCTGATGATCTCCAATATGGCAGCAGGCAATGTCAGCATTGCCTATGGGCTGAAGGGCAAGAGCCTGAATGTGGTTACTGCCTGCGCAACCGGTACACATTCCATCGGAGAAGCATACCGTACAATCCAGTACGGTGATGCGGATGTAATGATAGCGGGAGGAACGGAAAGCTCCATTACCCCCATCGGCATTGCCGGATTTTCAGCACTGACAGCGCTGTCATTTAGTGAGGATCCGGAACGGGCATCCATTCCTTTTGACAAGGAGAGAAACGGCTTCGTCATGGGAGAGGGTTCCGCTATCGTGGTACTGGAAGAGCTGGAGCATGCAAAGAGGCGCGGGGCGAAGATCTATGCGGAACTGACCGGCTACGGCTGTTCTTCGGATGCTTATCATATTACATCCCCTGCGGAGGATGGCAGCGGAGCAGCCACCGCCATGCTGAATGCCTTAAAAGACGGCGGGGTGGCACCGGAAGAGCTTACCTATATCAATGCCCATGGAACCAGCACCCATCATAATGACCTGTTCGAGACCAGAGCGATCAAGCTGGCATTTGGAGAACATGCGTATGACCTGAAGATCAATTCCACCAAATCCATGGTGGGACATCTCCTGGGAGCAGCAGGTGCAGTGGAGTTTGTCACCTGCGTAAAAGAAATTCAGGAAGGCTATATCCACCGCACCATGGGACTGCGTGAGACGGAGGAGGAACTTGATCTGAATTACTGCCGGGACAGCTACAAAGAAGAGGTGCCTTATGCATTGACCAATTCGTTGGGCTTCGGTGGACATAATGCGAGTCTGCTGTTGAAGAAGTACATAGAATAACCGCAGCAGATGTTCAAGACACAGGATAGAAGGCAGAGCATCAACGAGGACGATTGCACAATGCGAGGAAGTAGTTGATACGACAGCATTCGCGGAACGGAGGAACAATGTCAGTTTATAACACCCAGGAAATCATGGAGATTCTGCCCCACAGACATCCATTTCTGCTGATCGATACTATCGAGGAGCTGGAGCCCGGTGTTCGGGCAGTGGGACGAAAAAATGTGACCTTTAACGAACCGTATTTTGCCGGGCATTTTCCGGGGAATCCGGTGATGCCGGGCGTGTTGATCATGGAAGCACTGGCACAGACAGGGGCTGTAGCAATTCTGTCTCTGCCGGAGCATCGTGGCAAGACTGCTTATTTTGCCGGGATCGATAAGGCAAAATTCAAGCAGATGGTGCGCCCCGGAGACACCTTGGAGCTGGAGACCACCATTATCCGCAGTAAGGGACCGGTGGGTGTCGGGGAAGCGATCGCCACGGTAAACGGAAAACTGGCGGCGAAGGCAGAGCTTACCTTTGCGTTAAAATAAGAATAGTCTGCGGAAGTGATTTTTTATGAGCGGGACAGAGAGATAAAAGTGACGCAGAATAAGAGGTGCAGGTATGGGAAGTGTAGATACAGAAACAGAGATCAAATGCCCGAAATGTAAGAAAATGATAAACAGAGACCGGGCAGCGAAAAATAAATATGTCTGCTATGAGTGTGGTTATTATTTCCGGGTGAAGACCCACAACCGGATCCGCATGGTGGCAGACCGGAAAAGCTTTCAGCCCTGGTTCGAGGAGATAGAAGAGAGCAATCCACTGAAATATGAGGGCTATGAAGAAAAACTGTCGGAGGCCAGGGAAAAATCCGGCGTAAAAGAAGCTGTGACCGTAGGCGAATGCGAGATCTACGGGGAAAAGGCTGTGATCGGCATCTGCGAATCCAAATTTATGATGGGCAGTATGGGGCATGTGGTCGGCGAGAAAGTCACCCAGGCAATTGAAAAGGCGACAGAATTGCGGCTGCCTGTATTTTTGTTCTGCTGTTCCGGCGGTGCGAGAATGCAGGAGGGAATCGTGTCACTGATGCAGATGGCAAAAACCTCCGCAGCGATCAAACGGCATGGAGAAGCAGGACTTCTCTATGCGACTATTTTGACAGATCCCACCACAGGTGGTGTGACGGCCAGTTTTGCCATGCTGGGAGATGTGATCATGGCGGAACCGGGAGCCTTGATCGGCTTCGCAGGACCGAGAGTTATTAAGCAGACTCTGGGACAGCGCCTCCCTGATGGCTTCCAGACAGCGGAATTTTTGCAGGAGCATGGTTTTGTGGACGGTATCGTCCGCCGGGAGAATCTGAAGAAGACCTTATATTTCCTGATCACGACGCATCGGTGCAGTGAGGGGAATTATGCGGATTTTAAGAAAAATTTTGACTTCCATTTTGAACCTACGGAGATTGTGAAGGAGCGGTCATTCCTGACACTCCCCAGAACGGCATGGGAAAAGGTCAAGACCGTCCGGAGAGTGGACAGACCGGCAGCAACCGACTATATTCCCTACATTTTCGATTATGTAGTGGAGGCTCACGGAGACCGTTATTATGGGGATGATAAAGCACTGGTAGGTGCAGTGGCATTCCTGGACGGGCAGCCGGTGACAGTGCTGGCAGATGTGAAGGGCAAGGATTTTGCGGAGTGTGCCAGACGCAATTACGGCATGCCCATGCCGGAGGGGTATCGTAAGGCACTGCGCCTGATGAAGCAGGCGGAGAAATTCAACAGACCCATTATCAGCTTTGTGAATACGCCGGGAGCCTTCTGCGGCGTGGAGGCAGAGGAGAGAGGACAGGGCGAGGCTATTGCCCGGAACCTGCTGGAGATGTCGGCCCTGAAGGTACCGGTATTGTGCATCCTTATTGGAGAAGGCGGCAGCGGCGGAGCATTGGCTACGGCGGTAGGCAATGAGGTATGGATGATGGAAAATGCCACATACTCGATCCTGTCTCCCGAAGGCTTTGCTTCTATATTATGGAAGGATGCTGACCGTGCCAGAGAAGCCAGTGAAGTCATGAATATTACATCCGAGGACCTGAAACGCCTCGGAGTGATCGAGAGGATCGTACCGGAATACGGCGGGGCAGACCAAAGTACCGTGGAAGCCATCGGCGGGTATCTCAAGGAACATATCAAGGAATTCCTGCAAAAATATACCGGCATGACCGGTGAACAGATCGCAGAGGAACGTTATGAAAGGTTCCGCAAGTATTAAAGCGGTAATGAGAGGTGATGTGGGATGAAGCACGGAAAAATGATCCTGGGGGAATTACATGCAGATATTCCCGTGATCCAGGGAGGCATGGGTGTGGGAATCAGCCTGTCCGGTCTGGCGGGAGCAGTGGCAGCCGCCGGTGGGATCGGCATTATTTCTACTGCCCAGATCGGTTTCCGGGAGCCGGATTTTGACAGAGATCCCATCGCCTGTAATCTGCGTACTATCGGAAAAGAAATAGAAAAAGCAAGACAGACCGCAAGAGGCGGTATCGTCGGTGTCAACATCATGGTGGCAACGCAGCGTTACGAGGATTATGTCAGGGCAGCAGTGCTGGCAGGTACCGACTGCATTATCTCCGGTGCCGGACTGCCGCTGGATCTGCCCGGAGTCGTGGCAGAGACGGAAAACGGAATGCCCGGGCGCAGCCACCGGACGATGCTGGCTCCGATCGTGTCGAGCACCCGTGCCCTGTCGGTCGTCACGAAATACTGGATGAAAAAATACGACAGAAAGCCGGACTTTCTCGTGGCAGAGGGACCGTTGGCAGGAGGACATCTGGGATTTAAGCGGGAAGAACTGGATGCTTACACACCGGAGAACTATGAGAGAGAACTTACGGCAATGATCCGGCAGGCAGCAGAACTGGAAATTCCACTGATCGCTGCAGGCGGTATTTATGACCGGAGGGATCTGGAGCATTGCCTGTACCTCGGGGCTGCGGGGGTACAGATGGGAACCCGTTTCGTGACCACAGAGGAATGTGATGCGGCGGAGGCATACAAGCAGGCATATCTCAGCGCACGGAAAGAAGACATTGTCATTGTGAAAAGCCCGGTGGGAATGCCGGGCAGAGCTATACAGAATGCTTTTCTGGAAAAGGTGGCGGCCGGGGAACGGTTTATGACCGGATGCAGACATTGCATTAAGACCTGCGATCCGAAGACGGCACCTTATTGCATCACCAGAGCGTTGATCAATGCGGCAATGGGAGATGTGGATAACGGACTGCTGTTCTGCGGCAGCAATGCCTGGCGGGCGCAGAAAATAGAAAGAACAGTGGATATCATGGAGGAAATGGCGTGAGAACCATAAGAATCACCGGAACCGGAAGTGCACTTCCGGGAAGGATCGTTACAAATAAAGAATTGGAACAGCTGGTGGAGACATCGGATGAATGGATCCGGGAGAGAACCGGTATTGCTGAACGTCATGTGTCTGTGGGGGAGACGGTTGTGACACTTGCGTCAGAAGCGGCCCACAAAGCATTGGAACAGGCAGGAAAAACTGCAGAAGAAATCGATCTGATTCTGGTAGCAAGCTGTTCTCCGGAGCAGTATCTGCCCTGTTGCGCCTGCCAGGTACAGGCGGCCATCGGTGCGGTGAATGCATTGGCTTTCGATGTGAATGCGGCCTGCTCCGGATTTTTATTTGCCCTGAATACTGCGGATGCCTATCTGAGGACAGGATTGGCGAAAAATGCCCTGATCATCGGCAGTGAGGTACTGTCCAAGCTGGTGGACTGGACGGACCGGGGCAGCTGTATTCTGTTCGGAGACGGCGCCGGGGCGGTAGTTGTGGAGCGATGCAGGACGGAGTCTCGGGCGGTGGAATACAGTAACGCTTTGCCGGAGACAGAGAAAGGGATGCAGGAGACGGCGGAGGAGAAACGGATACCGGCAGCAGGCATTCTGGGCCGGGCACTGCACTCCGACGGCACCGGTGGCGGAGTCCTGCAATGCGGAGCGAGAGAACTGACAACCCCATATGCAAGGACTTCAGCGGCAAAAACGGATCAAAAACAGCCGACGGATGACAGAGAACATTATATTCAGATGGATGGACAGGAAGTGTACCGGTTCGCTACCAGACGGGTGCCACAGTGCATCGAGGAAGCACTGTCAGATGCCGGACTTACTGTGCCGGATATTGACCTGTTCGTACTGCATCAGGCCAACGCACGGATCATTGATGCGGTGGCGAAAAGACTGCATGCAGACAGAGACAAATTCCCCACCAATCTGGAAAGGGTCGGAAATCTGTCCTCTGCCTCCATTCCGGTGCTTCTGGACGAACTGAACAGGCAGGGAAAGCTGCACCGCGGCGATCGTATCGTTCTGGCGGGATTCGGTGCCGGGCTTACGATTGGGGCTTGCGTGATGACCTGGTAGACGGTATACTGATAACGACTAAGGACACGACAACGGCATGGACGCGGTACGGTAGACAGGAAGTCTGCGGTCCGGGAGTATTGCCGGTATACCAGAGAGACATTTATTGGGAAAACTATGGAAAAAAGCAACAACCGGGTACTGAATGAACTGTTGGTGAACCTGTTCCATAACGTGATGGATGCAGAGGCAAAGGCGGTCATAACAGAAGAATTCAAGGATATTACAAATAATGACATACACATTCTGGAGGCTATCGGCATCGAGGAACCCAAGAGCATGTCCAGGATCGCCGGGGAACTGCATGTCACCGTGGGAACCCTGACCACGAATATGAACAGTCTGGAGAGAAAAGGATATCTCACCCGCAACCGCAGCACCAGAGATAAACGTGTAGTGCTGGTGACCCTGACAGAGAAGGGGAGAAAAGCTTTTTTCCATCACAGAGATTTCCACAGGAAAATGATCCACACCATCATACGGGATCTGGACGAGGAAGAAATGAAGACATTGATCAAATGTCTGGGAAAACTGGATATATTTTTCAGAGAAGGCAACGAGGAGTGACCGGAGAGATCCGGTGGCTCCTTTTTTGTGTTTACGATGAGCCAGCCTGCTCGATTTTGCGGTGGGCGCACTTGTTTGACAAAATTTTATAAAAATATGAGACGAATCGTATGGAAAATATTGACGATGCCTTTGCTTTTTCGGTATAATAAATGATACGGATAGTATAAAAACAAAATTGGATTTTACATCTGCAAAGGGTTGGGAAATATTTGAAATTTTGCAGGATATAGAAAGGCATGAGGGTTATGAAGAAAAGTACAAAAGCATGGAGCATGAAGATGAGACTGGCCCTGCTGGCACTGGCGGCACTGGTGTGGATCGCCGTGCCGGTGAGTGCGAGAGCGGAGGGGGAAACAGTAGATACCTGGGATGGTACAACGATTGCAGATAAGTTTGCCGCAGGAGATGGTACACAAGGTAATCCATTTCAAATTGAGACAGCAGCACAGCTTGCGCATTTTGCAAAAACTGTGAATGAAGGAGAGGCTTATTTGCATAAATACATTGTGTTGACTGCGGATATTGATTTGGCTAATAAGGAATGGACACCAATAGGAAACTATAGTAATCCTTTTAAAGGGAATTTTAACGGCGATAACCATACTGTGACGGGAATGCAGATAAGTGGTGAATCAGATCGTGTCGGCTTGTTTGGAGAATGCACAAAATTTAATGATAATAGTGCCATAAAAAATATTACGGTTAAAGATTCTGTTATTTGTGGAAAAAACTTTGTCGGGGCTATCGTGGGATACGCAGAAGAAATAAATATTGAGAACTGTCGGAGTATTGGAAATACAATAAACGGTAAAACAGATGTTGGCGGTATTTGCGGTAAGATTGGAGGATATTCGGTTGGTAAAGTCTCGCAATGTTACAATAGTAGTAAGGTAACAGGGCGAGGGAGAACTGGTGGTATTGCCGGGATGGGTGGTATTGCCGAGAATTGCCTGAATACCGGTGAGATAATGATTATAAATAAACCTTATCAAAGTGCCTGTGGTGGAATATTTGGCATCTTTGATGATACCACTACGTCTGCGACTATTACTGCATGTGTAAATCTGGGGAAAGTCAGTGGAGGAGAATCTTTTGGCGGAATTGTAGGTAGCACTGATTCTGAAAGTACGGGGCATATTTCAAATTGCTATTACAATATGGATGCAATTACCGGAGGCTTTGACGCTGGAACAGCACTAACGGCAGGGCAGCTTTGCGGTGCACTTCCGGAGGGCTTCGATTCTGCAAACTGGAAAGAGGGCAGTGTCGATACCAGCAATGCAGTGGCTACAGATACAGGAAGTAGATTTGGTACAGCCGCAGGGACTTACATCAATCTGACAAAGGTGGCAGAGATCGGAGAGACGAAGACTGCTTCCGTACCGGTATACAACTATGTTACAACGAATGGTGACGACTGGGATACCTATACCCTGATCACCACGGCGGAGGAATTCGCAGCCATCGGACAGGATAGGGATGCGGCAAAATGGAGTGCAAATTATGTCCTGGGGAACGATATTGATTTGAGCGGAGTGGAACTCAGCTCCATTGGAGATCCTGAAATTCCATACATAGGAAAATTCAGTGGAGACGGACATACGATAAGCCATGTGGATATGACAAAAGAAGATGGTGTTTATAGTTCTGGCCTGTTCGCACAAATAGGCAACTCATCCGGCAAAAGCGGTAAAGTAATACTGTTGTTGGCTGCCAACGGAGACATTGTTTCGAGTTATAGTGAAACAGGAGGAATTTGTGGAAATTTGTCTGCGGGCGAAATTTATGGCTGCTCCTTTACCGGAACGGTAAAAGGGTATACAGCAGGTGGAATCTGTGGCAATGCCGGACAAGATACTAAGATTTCCCAGTGCTTTTTTGCAGGAGACGTGCAGGGAAGTTCTGCGGCAGGAATCTGCGGTAGGAGTGGAGCTGTAGTAGATATTATTAATCATTGCATTAGTATAGCTACGATTGATACTGCCGAGAATGATGCCTATCTTGCTGGAATAACAAATAGTCAAGATTATGGTGTAACGAATTGCTATTTCAATAACGATATTTGTAACGTAGAAGATAAATATCAATTGGGACGTTCTACTCAACAACTGACCTCTTCCAGCTTTTTCAAAGAACTCAAAGACAAGGGCTTTGATCAGGCCATCTGGACGAAGAAAGCCAACGACAAAGAGAATGGCATAGCCTACTATCCTTCGCTTGGGGAAAATAATGCAGTTGGTGTAAATTACACCACCGGTCTGCAGTTTGAGAGAGCAGATACCAACACTCCCACCTATGGACAAGATATTACTTTCAACGCAAAGGCACTGGTAAACTTTGCGACAGATGGACAGCCCATCTCTGCGGAAGATACGGAGGGCAGCTTTGAGATCCGAATCGGGGATACCACGGTGGTAAATGCGGCAGAATTCGGGGACGGCACCGCAACCTACAATGCGCGGACCGCAGGTGAGACCACCTTCACTCTTGTCTATAAAGGAAATGATAATTCTTTCTTCTCTGAGAAGACGAAGAATCTGACTGTAAACATTGCCCCAGCAGAACTTACAGTAAGCGGAAGGGAACTTGCCCATGGAACCTATGGCGATAAACTATGTGAACTTAAGGTGGAGTTCCTAACAGCATTATTGGGAAGTGAGACAATTGACGGAACCTGGCAGATCATCGGAGACGAGATTCCTTGTGTCGGTGACGATGGAACCTACACGGCAACATTTACCCCGGCACAGCATCCAGAATACTATCAGCCGTTGACTGCACCGGTGAAGCTGGCAATTGAAAAGGCGAAAGTTTCGGCAATTCCAATGCAGAATTTATATTACAGTTGGGCAGCCAAAGGAGAGAAGGAAGTACAGATACCGGGACTGCCGGAAGACAGGGGAACGACAGAATTAATCAGTATGGCAAAGGCAGATGATGCTAAAGTTTTGGCAACAGACCCGGCTATCAGATATTCGGAAGGAAAGCTGATATTTACCCTGGGAGAAAATACTGTGGAAGATATCGGCAAGACTGCCACATTATCGGTTGAATTACAGTCACAGAATTATGAGAATTTCTATGTTGGTGTGCACATCCTTCGCACCGCAAAAGCAGACCGCGAGGATACCCCGGATCCGGATGCCTTTGACATGACCTTTACCGTCAGCGGCAATGATCTGGCGGCGCAGATCACCACAGATCGCACTGACGTGGAGTTCAGCTTCGATGGAACGGACTGGGGGCAGACCAAATCCGCCGGAGTCGGTCACAACGAGAAGGTGACTGCACGGATCCGCTATGCGGAAACTGATGATTATAACGCAAGCCCCGCCGTATCGAAGACATGGAACTCCGGTCACGGCCCGCTGAACCGCCACGACCGGGTGGAACCCACCTGTCAGGCAGAGGGCAGCATCGAATACTGGACCTGCGACGTCTGCGGACTGTATTTTGCATCCGCGGACGGAAGCAAGAGCATAACAGCGACAGAGATCGTTCTTCCGAAGACGGATCATAGCTGGGCAGAAGGATATCTGTCCGATATGACCGGACACTGGCATAAGTGTGGTGTCTGTGGAATCACCAGCAATACGGAAAAGCATTCATCCGGTGGCGCGGCCACCACAGAACGGGCGGAGATCTGTACCGTCTGCGGTTATGAGATCGCACCGAAGAAGCCTGCTGCCAGTAACGACGATGACGATGATGACGACGATGACAGCAGTCAGGCGTCCAATACGGACCAGAAGGCCACGGGCGCGGCAACACCTCCCGCAGCCACGGCAACGCCTGCCACACCCGGTGTGGTAAAGCCTTCTGTAATTCCCGTGCCCCCGACAACACCCGCTGCGGACGAAAACAGTAAGGAAGATGCGGCAAAGCCCTCCGGGGAGGCACAGGACACGCAGGAATCGAGTGGAGAAGCACCGCAGGAGGAGCGGATAGATTCCATGACCGCCCAGACTTCCGGCTCTCAGGAATCCGGCACAGAGCAGATAACGGAGACCTCCGGTAAGGGAACGAACGCAGGCCGCGTGGCGGCAGCGGCAGCAGCCGGAGCCGTAGTGGTCGGCGGTGGCGGCGCAGCTGTCTACGTGACCATGATCAAAGGAAAGTTTAAATTCAAATAACGTATGATAAGATGATAAGCGAACCTCAGAGGCCCGGTGCTTCTGAGGTTTGTTTTGCCATAGGGGAGAAATCTGCCGGAAATTACAACAAACTATTTTCAGATGAAAATAAATGTATTAAAATAGAAATAAGTATTGGCAGAACGAAGACAGTTTTGCATAGTTACAGCAAACGCAAGAGAAAATAATGAAATATAGAAAACGGAGGATCCTACGATGAAGAGAATCGGAATGTTGACGAGCGGTGGTGACTGCCAGGCATTAAATGCTGCCATGAGAGGTGTGGTGAAGACCCTGGCGAACAGTAAGGAAGAGGTCGAGATCTATGGCTTCCTCGATGGCTACAGAGGACTGATTTACGGTAATTTCCGCATGCTGACAGACAAGGATTTCTCCGGCATCCTTACCAAGGGCGGCACGATCCTGGGAACCTCCCGTACCCCCTTCAAGACGATCCAGGATCCGGATCCCAACGGGCTGAACAAAGTCGAAGCCATGAAGCAGAACTATTACAAGCTGCAGCTGGACTGCCTTGTAATTCTCGGTGGTAACGGCACCCACAAGACTGCGAACCTGTTGCGCAAGGAAGGACTGAATATCGTGACCCTGCCCAAGACCATCGACAATGACCTGTGGGGTACTGATATGACCTTCGGTTTCCAGAGCGCAGTAGATATTGCTACGGATGCCATCGACTGCATCCATACCACAGCAGCTTCCCACGGCAGAGTATTTATCGTGGAAGTTATGGGACATAAAGTAGGGTGGCTGACCCTGAATGCCGGAATGGCAGGCGGTGCGGACATCATCCTGCTCCCGGAGATCCCTTATGATATCGATAAGGTGATCGAGAAGATCGAAGACAGGGACAAAAAGGGCTGCCGTTTTACCATTATCGCTGTGGCTGAGGGTGCGATTTCCAGGGAAGATGCTGCCCTGACCAAAAAAGACTACAAGAAAAAGATGGAAAAATATCCGTTCCCTTCCGTATCTTACGAAGTGGCTGCACAGATCCAGGAGAAGACCGGCAGAGAAGTACGTGTCACCGTACCCGGCCATATGCAGAGAGGCGGAAGCCCCTGCCCTTATGACAGAGTATTCGCCAGCCGTCTGGGCTCCGAGGCAGGCAAGCTGATCCTGGATAATCAGTATGGATTCATGGTAGGTTACAAGAACCGTGAGATCGTAAGGGTTCCGTTAGAGGATGTAGCGGGCAAGTTAAAGACCGTGGATCCCGATGCTACCATCGTACAGGAAGCGAAGCTGCTGGGCATCTGCTTCGGCGATTAAGACAGAAAATTAATGAGTAACTATTTTCGCCAAGCATCTGCTAATATTTGATGGCTCTGAATAGTTACAAGGAAGAGAGAGAATACATGTCATATACAGCACTATACCGGAAGTTTCGTCCGGATGCTTTTTCCGACGTCAAAGGTCAGGATCATATCGTGACCACACTGAAGAATCAGCTGCGGGCGAACCGGATCGGTCATGCGTATCTTTTCACCGGAACGAGAGGTACCGGTAAGACTACGGTGGCAAAGATTTTTGCGAAAACAGTGAACTGTGAACACCCCACAGAGGACGGCCCCTGTGGGGAATGCCGTATTTGTAAGGCGATTGCGGCGGGAGCCAGCATGAATGTCATCGAGATCGATGCGGCTTCCAACAACGGTGTGGACAATATCCGTGAGATCATCGACGAGGTATCCTATTCCCCTGCGGAGGGAAAATACAAGGTCTACATCATCGACGAGGTGCATATGCTCTCCCCCGGAGCTTTCAACGCATTGTTAAAAACGCTGGAAGAGCCGCCATCTTATGTTATTTTTATTCTGGCGACCACAGAGGTGCACAAGATCCCCATTACGATCCTGTCCCGCTGCCAGAGATATGATTTTAAACGAATCTCCATTGATACCATCACGGATCGCATGAAGGAACTGATGGACACGGAGCAGGTACAGGTGGAGGACAGAGCTCTGCGCTACATTGCCAAGGTGGCAGACGGCTCCATGCGTGATGCCTTGAGCCTGTTGGATCAGTGTATTGCCTTCCATCTGGGCAAAGAACTGACCTACGATATGACCCTGGATGTGCTGGGGGCAGTGGATACGGAAGTGTTCAGCAGGTTGCTGCGCTTCGTTATGGACCGGAATGTGTTAGGCTGCATTGAACTGTTGGAAGAGATCGTCATGCAGGGCAGGGAGCTGGTACAGTTTGTCACGGACTTTACCTGGTATCTGCGGAATCTGATGTTGGTACAGACAGCGGATAATCTGGAGGATGTCATAGACATGTCTACGGACAATCTGGCGAATCTGAAGGAAGAAGCTTCCATGCTGTCCATGGACCAGATCATCCGCTATATTCATATTTTCTCCGAACTGTCCGGCCAGATCCGCTATGCGGCACAGAAACGTATTCTGGTAGAGATCGCGCTGATCAAGCTGTGCAAGCCGGAGATGGAGACGGATCAGGAGGCGGTCCTGGATAGAATCCGCCAGGTGGAGGAAAAGGTCGAGAACGGTATTGTAGTCACGGCGGCCCAGATGCCTGCCGGAGCTCCCGGAGCACAGGGAGTGCCGCAGGCCGGTGTGGCAAAGCCGAAGCCACAGTTGCCGAAGGCGGTCCCCGAGGATATCCAGGAGATCGTACGGAAATGGCCGGCCATCGTGGGAAATGCCGAGAATCCCATGAAGATGTATCTGAAAAACGCCCGATTAAGTCTGGGTGGAGACAACAAGCTCATGGTGGTGTTGGAGGACGGACTGGCTTCCGATTATTTCAAAGGAGAAGCTCACGAGCAGAACAAGCAGCAGCTGGAAATGCTGTTGTCCGATTTTTCCAGCAAAGAGATTGAAGTGACGATCCAGACGGTGGAAAGCAGCAGAGAATTCGAAGACAACTATGTGGATCTCAGTAAGGTCATCAACATGGAGATCGATGAGGAAGAGTGATCCTGCGTGAATTTGGGATTGCGGCAGACTTGCAGATAAGGTAAGATAGAATAATAACTCAATTATAAATAATATGGAGGAAACAGCAACATGGCAAAAAGAGGTGGATTTCCCGGAGGCGCAATGCCCGGTAATATGAATAATCTGATGAAGCAGGCACAGAGAATGCAGCGTCAGATGGAAGAAGGACAGAAGGAACTGGAGACCAAGGAGTTCTCCGCATCCGCAGGTGGAGGAGCTGTGGAAGTGACCATCAACGGTAAAAAAGAGATCACATCCATCAAGCTGGCAGAGGAGATCGTGGATCCCGAGGATATCGAGACTCTGCAGGATGCTATCGTGGCAGCAGCCAACGAAGCACTGCGCAAGGCGGATGAAGCCAATGCAGAACTTATGGGCAAAATGACCGGAGGATTAGGAGGATTTCCTTTCTAATGGAACTCTACAGCGGACAGATCAATAAATTAATAGAAGAACTGGCAGCCCTTCCGGGGATTGGCAGTAAGTCCGCACAACGACTGGCTTTTCACCTAATCAATATGCCGAAAGACCGTGTGGACAGACTGGCAAACGTCATGATCGAAGCCAGAGCCAATGTCCGCTATTGCAAGGAATGCTATACTCTGACGGATAAGGAACTCTGCCCGGTGTGTGCGAATCCCAGACGGGATCATCGTACCATTATGGTGGTGGAGAACACCAGAGATCTGGCGGCTTATGAGAAGACCGGCAAATATGAGGGCGTGTACCATGTACTGCATGGTGCCATTTCCCCGATGCTGGGTGTGGGACCCGGTGACATCAAGCTGAAGGAACTGATGGAGCGCCTGCAGGGAGATGTGGAGGAGGTCATTATCGCAACCAATTCCAGCCTGGAAGGTGAGACCACGGCAATGTATATCAGCAAGCTTATCAAGCCCACAGGAATCAAGGTGACCAGAATTGCCAGTGGTGTCCCTGTAGGAGGAGATCTGGAATATATTGATGAGGTAACATTACTCCGCGCTTTAGAGGGCAGAGTGGAATTATAGACAGTATGCATGAAATAAAAATGGATAAAAGTGGGAGGGAAAGATAATGGCAGTAACAAAAAGTTTATTTGGGAAAAGCCCGGAAGGTAAAGAGATCTCGCTGTATACCCTGAGTAATAGTAAGGGTATGAAGGCAGCGGTGACAGATCTGGGAGCTATTCTGGTGCGTGTACTGGTGCCGGATGCTACAGGCAAGGCGGATGATGTGGTGCTGGGATTTGATGACGGCGAGAGTTATTACGGAAACGGCAGCTTTTTCGGAACAGTGATCGGCCCCTGTGCGAATCGGACCGGCGGTGCTGCATATACGCTGGATGGTGTAAATTATCAGCTGGATAAAAATGACGGTGAGAATAATCTCCATACTCATAAACAGCTGGGCTTTCACAAGAGACTCTGGAATGCGGAAACCGGAGAGAACAGTGTGACATTTTCGTTGGAAGATGAGGACGGTCATCTGGGATTTCCCGGGAATAAAAAGGTGTCTGTGACATATTCTTTAAATGAGGATAATGAGCTGATGCTGCATTACCACGCTGCCAGCGATAAGAAAACGATTATTAACCTGACCAACCATTCTTATTTTAATCTGGATGGACACGGTACCGGCAATATCGAAGAGCATGAACTGTGGCTGGGAGCCTCTCATTTTACACCGGTGGTACCGGGCTCGATCCCGACAGGCGAGATCCGGGCTGTCGCAGGCACTCCCATGGATTTCACACAGCCGAAGAAGATCGGCAGAGATATCCGGGAAGATTATGAACAGCTGCTCCTGACCGGAGGCTATGACCATAATTTCGTGATCGATGGATGGAACGATGACGGTACATTACGGCATATTGCCACAGTAAAAGGCCCGAAGAGCGGCAGAGTTCTGAAGGCATACACCACCCTGCCAGGAGTGCAGTTTTATGCAGGCAATTTTATTGATGTACAGCCCGGAAAAGATGGGGTGACCTACGGCAACCGCTGCGGTTTTGCATTGGAGACCCAGTATTTCCCGGATACCATTCATCATGAGAATTTCCCCTCCTATGTATTTGGCGGGGAGAACGGCAGAGAATACGATTCTGTTACCGTATATAAGTTTGAAGCATAGCTAAGAATACATAGAATATGGTGCAAACTTTGTCGAACTGTTTTTGAAGAGGTGCGACAAAGAACGCTAAAATACCTCCTGTGCGGATGCTATAGTTAGTGATAACTGATAGAAACGGCATGGGAGGTGTTTTTTGTATGGAATTACCGAAGAACATAACGCAGATCGGAGAGGCGGACAAGCACTGCAGAATCTATGTGGAAGATTATGTGGTATCTTACATAAAACAAATGAATGGAATGGCACAGAACAAGGATATTGCCATAGCATTATACGGCAGGAAGACAGCAGAGGACGGTGTGGCATATCTATTCGCCTATGGCTCCGCAAAGCTGAATTTCCTGCAGAAGCCGGTGCGGCACCTGTCCCAGGCGCAGGAACAGGAGATTGAGAAGCTGCGGAGAAAGTATTTTTCGGAAATGACCTTTTTAGGCTACCAGATACTGAATGGTGAGATGGTGGAAGGTTTCCAGATCTGCGAACAGGAGATCTGCCGGTATGTGGCGGGGTATGCGCAGTTTTATGAAAAAAATGACAGTATGCTGGCGTATATGTTGGAGAACCGGGGGGAAGAGGCAGAACCGGAGAAGGTGGATCAGGAAAAATACGAAGTGGTGAAGAAACGGCAGGAGGAACGCAGACAGAGACAGGAGAGCGGAAATGCCTTCCGTGCCGCCGGACATACGGAGAATGCACCTGTGGAATATCGCAGAGCGGTAGAGAACAGACGCAGGGAACCGGATAATATTATACCCATGCCAACGACTGGACTGCGTCGTATGAAAATGGCGGCTGCCGGTGTCTTTGTTCTGCTCTGCGTGATGGCATTGGCATTGATGCGGCAGGAAAGCACCGGAGAATCCCTGGGGGAGACAGCCAGGCAGGCCATGAGCAACCTGATGGAGCAGAAACTGCCGGATGCGGTGGAGGAACAGAGCCAGATCAGCACACTGGTGGCGGAGGACAAGCTGGAGGATGCCCTGCGACAGGAAAATGCTGCGGCGGGAAATACTACTGGGACTGCAGCAGAGACAGTGATGCCGGAAGGCACGGAAAATGCATCAATGGATGGAACAGGGAACAGTGCTGTAGATCCGACGGAAGAAAATACGGGCAGTGTAGCGGATGGAACCTCTGCGGACAGCAATGTCACAAAAAATACGACAGATGTGACGGAGACAACAGAACAGAACACGACACAGGAAACAATACAGGATGTGACACAGACGGCAGAACCTGCAGTGGCAGAGACTCCTACAGTGGAGGCGGTTGCTCAACCCACACATTATACTATCCAGAGAGGGGACACACTGATCGGTATTTCTCTGCGGAACTACGGCAGCAACAGTAAAGTATCTGAGATCTGTTCCCTGAACGGTATTGCTGACCCCGATGATATCAAGATCGGTCAGGAAATCCTTCTCCCGTAAAAAACTTATTTTCAAAAAGGGGAAGTGTGTTATACTGTAACTACATGAGCAAAAAGCAGACTGCGCCGCAGTAATTTTGCGAATGCGATTCTTAATAGTTACGATAATACATAAGGAAACAGATACATGGCAGCAGATATCAAGAATTATCTGAAGGAAAAAGAAAAGCGGCAAAAGAGTCAGGATGACTATAAGAAAAAGATCCGCAAACACCGGCTGAAAATCGTGTACCGGGTGCTGCTGGTGGTGGCGGCTTTGGGAGCGGCACTTGCTCTTGTGGTGGTACAGGCAAAGAGACATATCTATACGGGATATGACACCGTATCTTCCACTAGCCGGGAGGTCTCATCGGATGCCACAGACATACGGTTGAAAAACAGTATTCTTACATATAGTAAAGACGGCGCTCACTGTACGGATGCCAAGGGAAATGTAAAGTGGAATCAGACTTATGTGATCCAGGATGTGAAGATCGCTACTTGTGGCGATGTGGCAGCTATCGGCAGTTATAACGGCCGTGAGATCTACGTGCAGAATACGGACAAGCAACTGGGAACTATTACAACGACCATGCCGATCCGAAATATCACAGTGTCGGAAACGGGAAGAGTGACAACAGTGCTGGCGGATACGGATGTGGCATGGATCATGACTTACGAAGCGGACGGTACCAACAGCTACACGGGACAGGCGCATATGACGGATGGAGGTTATCCGGTATCCGTCAGTTTGTCACCGGACGGAGAGCTTCTGGCAATCAGTTACCTGTATGTGGATGCAGGCGTAGTAAAAAGTAATGTGACATTCTACAATTTCGGACCGGTGGGCGAGAATCAGAGTGATTATATGGTCAGCGCATATTCTTATTCCGACCTGGTCGTGCCGAAAGTGCAGTTTATGAATAATGATACAGCGTTTGCGGTAGGAGACAGCCGCCTTATGATCTATTCGGGTACCCAGAAGCCTGTGACGGCGGGAGAATACCTGTATGACGACGAGATCCAGTCGGTTTTCTACAGCGATAAATATGTAGGACTGGTGTTCCTTTCGGACCAGGCGGAGACCAAGTACCGCATGGATGTGTACAATACTTCGGCGGCAAAGGTGGGCAGCTACTATTTTGATGTGGATTATACGGATATTTTCTTCGGGAATGATGACATGGTGATCTACAACGAATCGGAGTGCCAGATCTTTACAACGGACGGTGTGGAAAAATACCATGGCAGCTTCGGTAAGAGTGCCCGGCTTCTGCTTCCTGCAGGAGGTTCCTACAAATATTATCTGGTGACAGATAGTACAATAGATACGATACAGTTAAAATAAAGGAGTATACCAATGAATCTGAATTTATTACTGGTCATCATGGCAGTAGTATTGATCTGCATGGTGATGGACGGCTACAAGAAGGGAATGGTAAAATCCCTGATCTCTCTGATCTCCCTGCTGATTACCTGTGTGGTGCTGTTCCTGATCGGGAATGGTCTGAGCAGTTACTTTGATGGAAAGATATTCAATGTGATCCTGACAATACTGTTGCTGGCGGCGATCGGTTTGGTGCATCATCTTCTTAATATCGTATTTTTCTCGGCAAAGATGATCGTGAAACTACCTATAGTACATAGCCTGGACAAATTACTAGGTATTGTGGTTGGAATCTTAGAAACTGTTCTAATTGTTTGGACAATATACGCATTTAATATCTTCAGAGATCTGGGAACCCTGGGCCAGGTGATCGTAGATTATACCAGAGACAGCAGAATACTTACATGTTTGTATGAAAATAACTATCTGGCATATCTGGTGGAACAGCTCGGACAAAAGCTTCCGTTCTTTGTAAAATAGTAAAAAACAGAATAGAAACATGGCAAAAATCCCCTGTTTATGCGGAATTGACGTAGCAGGGGATGATTTGTGCAAAAAATTCGAAAAATAGTGTTGACAAGTACAGTGGGGGATGATATACTCAGATTCGTTGTTGAGGCAGCGCCGAGAC
>ERZ860023.248-NODE-248-length-35527-cov-3.040370_pt1 | contig 35527 bp, 22 predicted proteins | sample MGYA00509983_ERZ860023 | MGnify/ENA primary metagenome ERZ860023 (study PRJEB30046, sample SAMN00715180) | human gut metagenome | study: EMG produced TPA metagenomics assembly of the A metagenome-wide association study of gut microbiota in type 2...
TTATCGTCAAAATCGGTGTTGCAAAAACGGGAGTGACCATAGATTCCGTTTTCCAAGCGGACCCCTAACTGTTTCTCTTTGAGTGATTTTTCAAAATCAGCAGGAGGAATGAGGTAATCGTCAAAATTCCTGTAGCGTCGTGATCCTCTAACCCAGATATCACCAGATCGCAATGCGCCTTTCAGCTCATTCAGTACACAGAATTCATAATACCGGCGATCGATACCCGATGGCGTTATTACCAACTTTTTCCAGCTCTCAGGGATAAACTTTACTGGCGCTGTTGACGGAACCTTGCGGAGTTGTTTGCGGTACATTTCTCTGACGGTATCCAGCGCATCACCGAGTGGCAGTGCTGAAGGGGCTGCACTGAACTGCAATGCAGACAACATACGGGGCGCATATTTACGCAGCGTGCTGTATTTTTCGGTGATCAGATGAAGCGGATCAAAATTATCCTTTCGGGCCAGAAACTGTGTTTCCTCCAGACTGGTGATAAATTCCGGCCAGGGAAGTACGTCTTCTATCGCCGCCCAGGGATCTTCTCCTGACTCCCGTGCGTTTAGCAGCGCCTGCCCAACAGTAAGATATTGCCTTAACTTGCTCTGGATGAGTTTTCCTGTTTTCTGAAGCCGTTCGGCTTGTGTGCGCTTTGCCCTGCTGAACAAGCTACCCAGGATACGTTCGTGTAGTTCGATGATTTCATCGGTAAGCGTTGCCCTTGCTTCTGAGATAATACAAACCAGCACGGCATAACGACGTGTGCCGGAGAATTTTGCCAGGTCCCTGCTACTCATTTTCCGGCCTTCGCGAGCCAGTTTCAGCAGTCGGTTCTGGTGAACGGAAAGCGTAATACCTTCCGGCAGTGCCAACCCCTCAATGGCATTCAACCGATCAATATGTTGCAGCACGTTTTTACCGTTAATCTTACCCGGGGGCTGAAGCAGCCAGGCAAGACGGGAAAGTTGCTCATCACCTGATGCAAGCAGATTATCCAGTGCTGTTTTATGTCGTTGTTCCAGTTGCGTCGTCAGTGTAGAAAATACGGCTCTGTCTGCAAGTGTTGCGGCTTCAGCAAGGGTTCGCTCCATCACATCAACGGAAGGGAAAATAACGTTGTTGTTGTGCAACCAAGCGAGCATCTCTTCAGCAAGAATCAGGCCTTTGTCGGTCCGCATGGCGTGCGGATATAAATGGCGGATGCATGTTTTTTGCAATGACCTGTTGAAAGGCACTAATCCCAAGTAGCGATAGAGTTCGGCAAGATGCTCCCAACGGGTTTCCTCCCTCGTTGCGTACTCTCGCCATAAATCAGGTTGAAGTTTCAATCTCTCTGCCACTCTGGACATAACGCCATCGTGAGGGAGACTGTTTTTGTCTGGAGTAAAACCCGGCCCTCGCAGATAACAGAGTAAAACGGCAAAGCCCAGGCGGTTAGCGGGTCTCCGGTGTTTGTTGATGAGGACCAGATCCTGCTCACTTAAAAAGCACATCCTGGTTAGCAGAATGTCATCATCCGGCACAATCAGTAAGCGTTCTTTTTCATCACTGCTCAGTATCTGTCGCCGTGGCATAAATGCTCTCCCTGCATACGGACGCTGTCCGCTTGGACGTTCAAAATATACGCATCAAGAACATGCTTTGAGTTTAACAATGCGTATAACCGTTCGTTCTGAAACGCCACACAACCTTGCGGTATCACGGATGCTCTGCCTGTTTTTAACCCGAAGCTCTATGATTTTTTCATGCAATTGATGATCTGCCTGACGTCCCCGAAATTTACCGGCCACCTTGGCTTTCGCTATCCCTTCCTCTTGGCGCCGGCGACGATCCTGATAGTCTTTGCGAGCTATGGCGGCCAGCATATCAAGCATCATTCCGTTAATAGCCTTAAGTATTGCAAGGGTAAAGTCATCGCCAGCATGTGTTGCAAGAGCCATATGGCTCGTTGGGAGGTCAAGACTGACAACCACAAGGTGTTTTTCCTGGATAAGATGCTTTAGTTTTTGCCAGCCCTCTTCATCCAGGCGCGAAAGGCGATCAACCTGCTCGATGAGAATAATGTCACCAGGTGCAGCATCATCAAGTAACCGTAAAAGTTCTGGCCGTTGAAGTGATGCCCCGGATACATTTTCGGTGTACCAACTGGCCAGCCGAAATCCTTTTTCTTCAACAAAGGCTTTCATCCGATTTTTTGCTCGGAGAGCATCCTGTTCTTTTGTTGATGCGCGGAGGTAACCATGAATGTACATTTTTCACCCATTTATGACGTTTAAGTGATGATCATAATGTACGTGACAGATAGGTGATGATCCAAGGGGAAAATGGCGACACTTTAGGCTATGACACTGGGGTATACATTAATGGCACATTTAATCCATGATTGACCCTGTTTCAGTTTCGTTTATAGTAAGACGCTGTTTGCCTTGGCAGACTCCGCGGCCAGCCTTGAATATCTTCATCTGGTTTATCTGATCCCTGAAGGTGTACACACCGACCATCAAGGAGTAATAAAAACTACCATGCATATGACGCCACCCTGAGTTTTCCCCTTCTCTGTCGTTCTGAGTAACCCTCAGCGCGCACTCTTTAACATCCCGTCTGCGGATGTGCTTTACCGTATCTAAATTTTTTGCCCTTTACGGGCTGACTGTATTCAAAAACTGAGAAACGACTATGTTGCTGTCCTCGACGCGTAAGGACTGGCTGGGAACGTCCGTGGAGACGTCCTCGCCGGTATTGTTGTCGCGCTCGCGCTTATCCCTGAAGCGATCGCCTTTTCCATCATCGCTGGTGTTGACCCGCAAGTTGGGCTCTACTCTGCGTTTTGTATCCCGCTGATAATCGCCATCTGTGGTGGTCGTCCAGGGATGATATCTTCGTCAACCGGTGCTATGGCATTGCTGATGGTCACCCTAGTGAAGGACCACGGCTTGCAGTATTTACTGGCAGCCACCGTTCTTACAGGTGTGATTCAGCTTATTGCGGGCTATCTGAAGCTTGGAAGCCTGATGCGCTATGTTTCCCGCTCGGTAGTTACCGGTTTTGTTAATGCGCTGGCGATCCTCATTTTCATGGCGCAGTTGCCGGAGTTGACCAACGTCACCTGGCACGTTTACGCCCTGACGGCGGCCGGTCTAGGCATTATTTATCTGTTCCCGTACCTCAATAAAACCATCCCCTCGCCGCTGGTCTGCATCGTCGTGCTGACCGGGATCTCCATGTGGCTGCATCTGGACGTACGCACTGTCGGCGACATGGGTAAGTTGCCGGACAGCCTGCCAGTATTTCTGTTACCCGATGTACCTCTCAATCTCGATACCCTATTAATCATTCTGCCTTATTCCCCGGCCTTGCCGTGGTGGGGCTGCTTGAGTCAATGATGACCGCGACTATTGTGGATGACATGACCGATACACCGAGCGACAAGAACCGGGAATGCAAAGCACAGGGTATCGCCAACATTGGCGCCGCATTTATTGGCGGTATGGCTGGGTGCGCGATGATCGGTCAGTCGGTGATCAACGTGAAATCTGGGGGGCGTGGCCGCCTCTCCGCACTCACTGCGGGCGTTGTCCTGCTTTGTATGGTGGTTTTCCTGCGTGACTGGGTCTCACAAATCCCAATGGCGGCCCTGGTCGCGGTCATGATCATGGTCTCTATCGGTACCTTCTCCTGGGGGTCGATCGCTAACTTACGCAGCCATCCACTGTCAACCAGTGTCGTCATGCTGGCCACGTGGTGGTAGTGGTCGCCACGCATAATCTGGCGTATGGCGTCTTAACCGGCGTTCTGATTGCCTCATTGAACTTTGCCACCAAAGTGGCCCGTTTTATGGCGGTGTCGTCCGAACTTAAAGCGTCAACGCGGATCTACACCGTAGCCGGTCAGGTGTTCTTTGCTTCTGCCGATCGGTTCATGAGCCACTTCGATTTTCGCGAAGCGGTGGAGCACGTAGTCATTGACGTCTCACATGCCCATTTCTGGGATATTACGTCGGTCAGCGCACTCGACAGGGTGGTTATTAAGTTCCGCCGTGAAGGCACGAACGTGGAAATCCGTGGAATGAATCAGGCTACCCGCACAATTGTTGACCGCTTCGGGGTGCATGACAAACCTGAAGAAGTGGAAAAATTAATGGGCGGCCATTAACAGTCAGGAGAACAGAGATGAACAATACCGTTATTGCCTGCGTTGACGGCTCACCGTCTACCCGACCTGTGTGCGAATACGCGGCCTGGGCCGCCAATCTGCTGGATGCGCCGCTGTCCCTGCTGCACGTACTGGAGAAAGACGTACATCCTGCCGTGTCAGATTTGACCGGAAGTATCGGCATTGATAGCCAGGCGCATCTCACCGAAGAGTTGGTGAAAGTTGAAGGAGAGCGTAACCGATTATTAATGGCACAGGGCAAAGCCATACTGGCTAGCTGTGCGAAGTTGCTGAATGATGCTGGTCATGCTGATGTTCAATTACTGCAAAAACATGGCGCGTTGGATGAAATCCTGGCTGATTTAGGGGATGTTCGCCTGATGGTGCTGGGCCGCCGTGGAACGCAGAACCCGGTTGGCAGCCACCTGGAAAGCATTATTCGCCTGCAGAAAAAACCGGTACTTATCGTGCCGGAGGCTTATTCTCCACCATCCAAAGTTATGTTCGCCTATGATGGCAGCGATGAGAGTCGCAAAAACCTGACGCGCCTGACACTTAGCCCGCTACTCAATGGCCTGGTTTGCCACCTCGTGATGGTTAAGGGGGATACACGAGCCTTGCAGGAAGCACAGAGTGTGCTGCAAGCAGCTGGCATCGCGACCGAAAGCCACCTACTGGAAGGTACATCCGTTGCTGAGGCGCTCTGCCGTCACGCTAATGAAAACGACATTAACCTGATTGTGATGGGTGCCTATGGCCATTCGCCATTGCGGCGATTCTTTATCGGCAGCAACACCACCGCCATGTTGGAAAAAACACAAATCCCACTCTTAATGCTGAGGTGATTATTGTCCCCGGAAATAACTCCGGGGACAAATAAATACATTCAATTTACTGGAGTGAACATGAAACATGAAATTGCGGTGAGTGTAATAATCCCCGTTTACAACGCAGAAAAAACCATCAAATCCTTGATCGAAGATATCTTATTAGAAGACAGGATCAACATTGAAGTTATTATCGTTAACGATGGTTCCTCAGACAACACGTCAACGATAATTAACTCCATAAAGGATGGCAGAGTTCAAGTTATTGAACAAAATAATAAAGGTGTATACGCGGCCAGAAATAATGGATTAGACAAGCATAAAGGCCAGTGGGTCATGTTTCTGGATGCCGATGACGATGTGTCTGAAGGATTCATTTATAACAGGTACATCCAGGCTTCCAGCCATAATGCCGATGTGCTTTTGTCCAATGCCTGGAAGCTTTGGCATGAAAGCGATAATAAAAAACCTGTACATACCAACCAACCTTATGATGAAATTTTATCCGGCAATGCGTGGGTAAGTCACGCAGTAAAAGTCAGGGAATGGCCACATTACTTTTGGTTACAGATAGTTAGATCTGACTATATCAGGAATAACAATCTGTCATTTCATGATGGCCGGAGTCATAAAGATATTTTATGGACGATGGAATTGGCGTTGGCAAATGGGCGTTTCTACATATCAAAAGATATGGACTACACCTACAAGTACAATAATGAATCCATCACAAATCGCGGTGATTATTTCGACGTCAGAGCAGAATGCTATATTGATGTAATATCTAAAACCATCGGCCACGCAAAGTCGAAAAAAATAATGATTTGAGCGTATCGCTGTTTAGGCATGCCCTATATGAGGCCAGACACTTCCTTGGTTTATATAGAAAAAAGGTGAGGGGCAAATAAAAAATAAGGAGGTTATTTGTTAAAAAAATAGCATATAGAGATTTAGTAAAAGGTGTATATAGCCTTAGTGATATTTTCTTTTTACTAAAAGTTTTCGTAAAAACAAAAAAATTCACTGATGCTAGCCCGAAATTAAAATGGATAATTATATTTCTATTGGCTTAACATGGGGAATACTTATCTCGCTGCGAATGCCGTAGTTAATCCAGCGATACGTGACTGACGGTGAGTAATTGGTAGCATTATATCTTTCATTTTACCCTCCCATTACTGGGGATCCCTCAGTAATAGGTGGTCTTTCGTCTCCGCTTCCTTGGTATATGCAAACTTGATACGGGCACGATGAGCTATCAACATACTCGTGAGGTAGTATTGGTGATTTTTTAGCTATCACCATAGACCCGTGAAGCAATCTGTACGAAAAACAGGCTTAGCGTAGGATATTTAATGAGATGGTCACTCCCTCCTTCCCGGTACTATGCTGAGGACAGGCTTTCATTCGGAGAACTATCATGGAAAACATTGCGCTCATTGGTATCGATCTGGGTAAAAACTCTTTCCATATTCATTGCCAGGATCGTCGCGGGAAGGCTGTTTACCGTAAAAAATTTACCCGGCCAAAGTTGATCGAATTTTTGGCGACATGCCCCGCTACAACCATCGCAATGGAAGCCTGTGGCGGTTCTCACTTTATGGCACGCAAGTTGGAAGAGTTGGGGCATTCCCCAAAGCTGATATCACCACAATTTGTCCGCCCGTTCGTTAAAAGCAATAAAAACGACTTTGTCGACGCCGAAGCTATTTGTGAAGCTGCATCGCGTCCGTCTATGCGTTTTGTGCAGCCCAGAACGGAATCTCAGCAGGCAATGCGGGCTCTGCATCGTGTCCGTGAATCCCTGGTTCAGGATAAGGTAAAAACAACCAATCAAATGCATGCTTTTCTGCTGGAATTTGGCATTAGCGTTCCCCGAGGAGCTGCCGTTATTAGCCGACTGAGTACCATTCTTGAGGATAATAGTTTGCCTCTTTACCTCAGCCAGTTATTGCTGAAATTACAACAGCATTATCACTATCTTGTTGAGCAGATTAAAGATTTGGAATCCCAGTTGAAACGAAAGTTGGACGAAGATGAGGTTGGACAGCGCTTGCTGAGCATTCCCTGCGTCGGAACACTGACAGCGAGTACTATTTCAACTGAGATTGGCGACGGGAAGCAGTACGCCAGCAGCCGTGACTTTGCGGCGGCAACAGGGCTTGTACCTCGGCAGTACAGCACGGGAGGTAGGACGACATTGCTGGGAATTAGTAAGCGAGGTAATAAAAAGATCCGAACTTTGTTGGTTCAGTGTGCCAGGGTATTCATACAAAAACTGGAACACCAGTCTGGCAAATTGGCCGATTGGGTCAGGGATTTACTGTGCCGGAAAAGCAACTTTGTCGTCACTTGTGCTCTGGCAAACAAGCTGGCCAGAATAGCCTGGGCCCTAACGGCACGACAGCAAACTTATGTAGCATAACGGCAGAAATACACCGGTTTAAAGAATTACTGATCTGGTTTTGCGAATACTGATATTGATGATACTAACGGCCCACCGGCCTGTTGAGGAACCTGTAAAACGGAAAGGCTCATTGAAGCCGTATATTTTCTGGAGGTTCATCAGGCGCGGAACTCATCAAGGCGCGGGAATAAAATCCCATTCAGACGCCGGATAGATTCAAGCAAGCCAACTTGTCGTCAAAATCGGTGTTGCAAAAACGGGAGTGACCATAGATTCCGTTTTCCAAGCGGACCCCTAACTGTTTCTCTTTGAGTGATTTTTCAAAATCAGCAGGAGGAATGAGGTAATCGTCAAAATTCCTGTAGCGTCGTGATCCTCTAACCCAGATATCACCAGATCGCAATGCGCCTTTCAGCTCATTCAGTACACAGAATTCATAATACCGGCGATCGATACCCGATGGCGTTATTACCAACTTTTTCCAGCTCTCAGGGATAAACTTTACTGGCGCTGTTGACGGAACCTTGCGGAGTTGTTTGCGGTACATTTCTCTGACGGTATCCAGCGCATCACCGAGTGGCAGTGCTGAAGGGGCTGCACTGAACTGCAATGCAGACAACATACGGGGCGCATATTTACGCAGCGTGCTGTATTTTTCGGTGATCAGATGAAGCGGATCAAAATTATCCTTTCGGGCCAGAAACTGTGTTTCCTCCAGACTGGTGATAAATTCCGGCCAGGGAAGTACGTCTTCTATCGCCGCCCAGGGATCTTCTCCTGACTCCCGTGCGTTTAGCAGCGCCTGCCCAACAGTAAGATATTGCCTTAACTTGCTCTGGATGAGTTTTCCTGTTTTCTGAAGCCGTTCGGCTTGTGTGCGCTTTGCCCTGCTGAACAAGCTACCCAGGATACGTTCGTGTAGTTCGATGATTTCATCGGTAAGCGTTGCCCTTGCTTCTGAGATAATACAAACCAGCACGGCATAACGACGTGTGCCGGAGAATTTTGCCAGGTCCCTGCTACTCATTTTCCGGCCTTCGCGAGCCAGTTTCAGCAGTCGGTTCTGGTGAACGGAAAGCGTAATACCTTCCGGCAGTGCCAACCCCTCAATGGCATTCAACCGATCAATATGTTGCAGCACGTTTTTACCGTTAATCTTACCCGGGGGCTGAAGCAGCCAGGCAAGACGGGAAAGTTGCTCATCACCTGATGCAAGCAGATTATCCAGTGCTGTTTTATGTCGTTGTTCCAGTTGCGTCGTCAGTGTAGAAAATACGGCTCTGTCTGCAAGTGTTGCGGCTTCAGCAAGGGTTCGCTCCATCACATCAACGGAAGGGAAAATAACGTTGTTGTTGTGCAACCAAGCGAGCATCTCTTCAGCAAGAATCAGGCCTTTGTCGGTCCGCATGGCGTGCGGATATAAATGGCGGATGCATGTTTTTTGCAATGACCTGTTGAAAGGCACTAATCCCAAGTAGCGATAGAGTTCGGCAAGATGCTCCCAACGGGTTTCCTCCCTCGTTGCGTACTCTCGCCATAAATCAGGTTGAAGTTTCAATCTCTCTGCCACTCTGGACATAACGCCATCGTGAGGGAGACTGTTTTTGTCTGGAGTAAAACCCGGCCCTCGCAGATAACAGAGTAAAACGGCAAAGCCCAGGCGGTTAGCGGGTCTCCGGTGTTTGTTGATGAGGACCAGATCCTGCTCACTTAAAAAGCACATCCTGGTTAGCAGAATGTCATCATCCGGCACAATCAGTAAGCGTTCTTTTTCATCACTGCTCAGTATCTGTCGCCGTGGCATAAATGCTCTCCCTGCATACGGACGCTGTCCGCTTGGACGTTCAAAATATACGCATCAAGAACATGCTTTGAGTTTAACAATGCGTATAACCGTTCGTTCTGAAACGCCACACAACCTTGCGGTATCACGGATGCTCTGCCTGTTTTTAACCCGAAGCTCTATGATTTTTTCATGCAATTGATGATCTGCCTGACGTCCCCGAAATTTACCGGCCACCTTGGCTTTCGCTATCCCTTCCTCTTGGCGCCGGCGACGATCCTGATAGTCTTTGCGAGCTATGGCGGCCAGCATATCAAGCATCATTCCGTTAATAGCCTTAAGTATTGCAAGGGTAAAGTCATCGCCAGCATGTGTTGCAAGAGCCATATGGCTCGTTGGGAGGTCAAGACTGACAACCACAAGGTGTTTTTCCTGGATAAGATGCTTTAGTTTTTGCCAGCCCTCTTCATCCAGGCGCGAAAGGCGATCAACCTGCTCGATGAGAATAATGTCACCAGGTGCAGCATCATCAAGTAACCGTAAAAGTTCTGGCCGTTGAAGTGATGCCCCGGATACATTTTCGGTGTACCAACTGGCCAGCCGAAATCCTTTTTCTTCAACAAAGGCTTTCATCCGATTTTTTGCTCGGAGAGCATCCTGTTCTTTTGTTGATGCGCGGAGGTAACCATGAATGTACATTTTTCACCCATTTATGACGTTTAAGTGATGATCATAATGTACGTGACAGATAGGTGATGATCCAAGGGGAAAATGGCGACACTTTAGGCTATGACACTGGGGTATACATTAATGGCACATTTAATCCATGATTGACCCTGTTTCAGTTTCGTTTATAGTAAGACGCTGTTTGCCTTGGCAGACTCCGCGGCCAGCCTTGAATATCTTCATCTGGTTTATCTGATCCCTGAAGGTGTACACACCGACCATCAAGGAGTAATAAAAACTACCATGCATATGACGCCACCCTGAGTTTTCCCCTTCTCTGTCGTTCTGAGTAACCCTCAGCGCGCACTCTTTAACATCCCGTCTGCGGATGTGCTTTACCGTATCTAAATTTTTTGCCCTTTACGGGCTGACTGTATTCAAAAACTGAGAAACGACTATGTTGCTGTCCTCGACGCGTAAGGACTGGCTGGGAACGTCCGTGGAGACGTCCTCGCCGGTATTGTTGTCGCGCTCGCGCTTATCCCTGAAGCGATCGCCTTTTCCATCATCGCTGGTGTTGACCCGCAAGTTGGGCTCTACTCTGCGTTTTGTATCCCGCTGATAATCGCCATCTGTGGTGGTCGTCCAGGGATGATATCTTCGTCAACCGGTGCTATGGCATTGCTGATGGTCACCCTAGTGAAGGACCACGGCTTGCAGTATTTACTGGCAGCCACCGTTCTTACAGGTGTGATTCAGCTTATTGCGGGCTATCTGAAGCTTGGAAGCCTGATGCGCTATGTTTCCCGCTCGGTAGTTACCGGTTTTGTTAATGCGCTGGCGATCCTCATTTTCATGGCGCAGTTGCCGGAGTTGACCAACGTCACCTGGCACGTTTACGCCCTGACGGCGGCCGGTCTAGGCATTATTTATCTGTTCCCGTACCTCAATAAAACCATCCCCTCGCCGCTGGTCTGCATCGTCGTGCTGACCGGGATCTCCATGTGGCTGCATCTGGACGTACGCACTGTCGGCGACATGGGTAAGTTGCCGGACAGCCTGCCAGTATTTCTGTTACCCGATGTACCTCTCAATCTCGATACCCTATTAATCATTCTGCCTTATTCCCCGGCCTTGCCGTGGTGGGGCTGCTTGAGTCAATGATGACCGCGACTATTGTGGATGACATGACCGATACACCGAGCGACAAGAACCGGGAATGCAAAGCACAGGGTATCGCCAACATTGGCGCCGCATTTATTGGCGGTATGGCTGGGTGCGCGATGATCGGTCAGTCGGTGATCAACGTGAAATCTGGGGGGCGTGGCCGCCTCTCCGCACTCACTGCGGGCGTTGTCCTGCTTTGTATGGTGGTTTTCCTGCGTGACTGGGTCTCACAAATCCCAATGGCGGCCCTGGTCGCGGTCATGATCATGGTCTCTATCGGTACCTTCTCCTGGGGGTCGATCGCTAACTTACGCAGCCATCCACTGTCAACCAGTGTCGTCATGCTGGCCACGTGGTGGTAGTGGTCGCCACGCATAATCTGGCGTATGGCGTCTTAACCGGCGTTCTGATTGCCTCATTGAACTTTGCCACCAAAGTGGCCCGTTTTATGGCGGTGTCGTCCGAACTTAAAGCGTCAACGCGGATCTACACCGTAGCCGGTCAGGTGTTCTTTGCTTCTGCCGATCGGTTCATGAGCCACTTCGATTTTCGCGAAGCGGTGGAGCACGTAGTCATTGACGTCTCACATGCCCATTTCTGGGATATTACGTCGGTCAGCGCACTCGACAGGGTGGTTATTAAGTTCCGCCGTGAAGGCACGAACGTGGAAATCCGTGGAATGAATCAGGCTACCCGCACAATTGTTGACCGCTTCGGGGTGCATGACAAACCTGAAGAAGTGGAAAAATTAATGGGCGGCCATTAACAGTCAGGAGAACAGAGATGAACAATACCGTTATTGCCTGCGTTGACGGCTCACCGTCTACCCGACCTGTGTGCGAATACGCGGCCTGGGCCGCCAATCTGCTGGATGCGCCGCTGTCCCTGCTGCACGTACTGGAGAAAGACGTACATCCTGCCGTGTCAGATTTGACCGGAAGTATCGGCATTGATAGCCAGGCGCATCTCACCGAAGAGTTGGTGAAAGTTGAAGGAGAGCGTAACCGATTATTAATGGCACAGGGCAAAGCCATACTGGCTAGCTGTGCGAAGTTGCTGAATGATGCTGGTCATGCTGATGTTCAATTACTGCAAAAACATGGCGCGTTGGATGAAATCCTGGCTGATTTAGGGGATGTTCGCCTGATGGTGCTGGGCCGCCGTGGAACGCAGAACCCGGTTGGCAGCCACCTGGAAAGCATTATTCGCCTGCAGAAAAAACCGGTACTTATCGTGCCGGAGGCTTATTCTCCACCATCCAAAGTTATGTTCGCCTATGATGGCAGCGATGAGAGTCGCAAAAACCTGACGCGCCTGACACTTAGCCCGCTACTCAATGGCCTGGTTTGCCACCTCGTGATGGTTAAGGGGGATACACGAGCCTTGCAGGAAGCACAGAGTGTGCTGCAAGCAGCTGGCATCGCGACCGAAAGCCACCTACTGGAAGGTACATCCGTTGCTGAGGCGCTCTGCCGTCACGCTAATGAAAACGACATTAACCTGATTGTGATGGGTGCCTATGGCCATTCGCCATTGCGGCGATTCTTTATCGGCAGCAACACCACCGCCATGTTGGAAAAAACACAAATCCCACTCTTAATGCTGAGGTGATTATTGTCCCCGGAAATAACTCCGGGGACAAATAAATACATTCAATTTACTGGAGTGAACATGAAACATGAAATTGCGGTGAGTGTAATAATCCCCGTTTACAACGCAGAAAAAACCATCAAATCCTTGATCGAAGATATCTTATTAGAAGACAGGATCAACATTGAAGTTATTATCGTTAACGATGGTTCCTCAGACAACACGTCAACGATAATTAACTCCATAAAGGATGGCAGAGTTCAAGTTATTGAACAAAATAATAAAGGTGTATACGCGGCCAGAAATAATGGATTAGACAAGCATAAAGGCCAGTGGGTCATGTTTCTGGATGCCGATGACGATGTGTCTGAAGGATTCATTTATAACAGGTACATCCAGGCTTCCAGCCATAATGCCGATGTGCTTTTGTCCAATGCCTGGAAGCTTTGGCATGAAAGCGATAATAAAAAACCTGTACATACCAACCAACCTTATGATGAAATTTTATCCGGCAATGCGTGGGTAAGTCACGCAGTAAAAGTCAGGGAATGGCCACATTACTTTTGGTTACAGATAGTTAGATCTGACTATATCAGGAATAACAATCTGTCATTTCATGATGGCCGGAGTCATAAAGATATTTTATGGACGATGGAATTGGCGTTGGCAAATGGGCGTTTCTACATATCAAAAGATATGGACTACACCTACAAGTACAATAATGAATCCATCACAAATCGCGGTGATTATTTCGACGTCAGAGCAGAATGCTATATTGATGTAATATCTAAAACCATCGGCCACGCAAAGTCGAAAAAAATAATGATTTGAGCGTATCGCTGTTTAGGCATGCCCTATATGAGGCCAGACACTTCCTTGGTTTATATAGAAAAAAGGTGAGGGGCAAATAAAAAATAAGGAGGTTATTTGTTAAAAAAATAGCATATAGAGATTTAGTAAAAGGTGTATATAGCCTTAGTGATATTTTCTTTTTACTAAAAGTTTTCGTAAAAACAAAAAAATTCACTGATGCTAGCCCGAAATTAAAATGGATAATTATATTTCTATTGGCTTAACATGGGGAATACTTATCTCGCTGCGAATGCCGTAGTTAATCCAGCGATACGTGACTGACGGTGAGTAATTGGTAGCATTATATCTTTCATTTTACCCTCCCATTACTGGGGATCCCTCAGTAATAGGTGGTCTTTCGTCTCCGCTTCCTTGGTATATGCAAACTTGATACGGGCACGATGAGCTATCAACATACTCGTGAGGTAGTATTGGTGATTTTTTAGCTATCACCATAGACCCGTGAAGCAATCTGTACGAAAAACAGGCTTAGCGTAGGATATTTAATGAGATGGTCACTCCCTCCTTCCCGGTACTATGCTGAGGACAGGCTTTCATTCGGAGAACTATCATGGAAAACATTGCGCTCATTGGTATCGATCTGGGTAAAAACTCTTTCCATATTCATTGCCAGGATCGTCGCGGGAAGGCTGTTTACCGTAAAAAATTTACCCGGCCAAAGTTGATCGAATTTTTGGCGACATGCCCCGCTACAACCATCGCAATGGAAGCCTGTGGCGGTTCTCACTTTATGGCACGCAAGTTGGAAGAGTTGGGGCATTCCCCAAAGCTGATATCACCACAATTTGTCCGCCCGTTCGTTAAAAGCAATAAAAACGACTTTGTCGACGCCGAAGCTATTTGTGAAGCTGCATCGCGTCCGTCTATGCGTTTTGTGCAGCCCAGAACGGAATCTCAGCAGGCAATGCGGGCTCTGCATCGTGTCCGTGAATCCCTGGTTCAGGATAAGGTAAAAACAACCAATCAAATGCATGCTTTTCTGCTGGAATTTGGCATTAGCGTTCCCCGAGGAGCTGCCGTTATTAGCCGACTGAGTACCATTCTTGAGGATAATAGTTTGCCTCTTTACCTCAGCCAGTTATTGCTGAAATTACAACAGCATTATCACTATCTTGTTGAGCAGATTAAAGATTTGGAATCCCAGTTGAAACGAAAGTTGGACGAAGATGAGGTTGGACAGCGCTTGCTGAGCATTCCCTGCGTCGGAACACTGACAGCGAGTACTATTTCAACTGAGATTGGCGACGGGAAGCAGTACGCCAGCAGCCGTGACTTTGCGGCGGCAACAGGGCTTGTACCTCGGCAGTACAGCACGGGAGGTAGGACGACATTGCTGGGAATTAGTAAGCGAGGTAATAAAAAGATCCGAACTTTGTTGGTTCAGTGTGCCAGGGTATTCATACAAAAACTGGAACACCAGTCTGGCAAATTGGCCGATTGGGTCAGGGATTTACTGTGCCGGAAAAGCAACTTTGTCGTCACTTGTGCTCTGGCAAACAAGCTGGCCAGAATAGCCTGGGCCCTAACGGCACGACAGCAAACTTATGTAGCATAACGGCAGAAATACACCGGTTTAAAGAATTACTGATCTGGTTTTGCGAATACTGATATTGATGATACTAACGGCCCACCGGCCTGTTGAGGAACCTGTAAAACGGAAAGGCTCATTGAAGCCGTATATTTTCTGGAGGTTCATCAGGCGCGGAACTCATCGAGGCGCGGGAATAAAATCCCATTCAGACGCCGGATAGATTCAAGCAAGCCAATTTATCGTCAAAATCGGTGTTGCAAAAACGGGAGTGACCATAGATTCCGTTTTCCAGCCTTTTTCTCTGATCCAACGGTTAACAGTTTGTTTAGCCACACCGAGGCATTCAGCCAGTTCTTCGGTGGTCATTTTATTGCGTAATCTTTTCATATTATTTGCTATCGCGAATCCCTAAGCGTTGTAACAATCCGATAATCCCTTCCCGCAGAAGCAAGGATGTAAACTGTTTTTGTTCAACTGGCGTCATCTCTTTCGCCAGTGTCACCAGCAATACTTCAAGCGGCGCATCACCAGAAAGGGCAGGCGCTTCTCCCTGACCTTCTGGACGTTCAGCATTACGAATATATTCACGAACCTGTTCATTGACGTGAACCAGTCGGGCTTTGCCACCCTGGACGCCTGGTTTTGGTGACGTCGTCCAGCCTTCCTTGCGTACCCATTTATTAATGGTCTGGCGGCTATAGCCGGTCAGTCTGGCAAGTTCATCTGGCGTCATCCTCTCCTTGAACATAACAATTCCCTGAGTGTATGTGGTCTATTAGTAGTTCATTTTATAGCACCACTTTACAGGAAACCGTGACATGAATAACTACTGAATGCGAGCGGTTTTCCAAAATTGTTCATTTGCCTGATTTTTCAGCGATTGAAACTACACGCTGCAATTTGCCGTTGACACATTCGGGCGGAATTCATATGATGCCGCCCGTCAACTCGACAAGCTTTACGTGACGGGGCTATAGCTCAGCTGGGAGAGCGCTTGCATGGCATGCAAGAGGTCAGCGGTTCGATCCCGCTTAGCTCCACCAAATTTTGCACCCAGCAAATTTGGTACGTAAACGCATCGTGGGGCTATAGCTCAGCTGGGAGAGCGCTTGCATGGCATGCAAGAGGTCAGCGGTTCGATCCCGCTTAGCTCCACCAAATTTCCAACCCTCGCTGCAAAGCGGGGGTTTTTTGTCTCTGCTTTTTGCCGCTTTTGTAATACAGTCTACGTCCGGGTTAGCGCCGCCTGGTGAAAGCATCATTGGATGAAAAATCGGCAACAGGCTGGCCCTTGTTTGCTTCGCGATGCGAATAAACTTATTATTTGTGTGCCTGAAAACCCCGATCAGTGAGAGTAGTGTACTCATGTTTGTGGAGCATAACCTGATAAAAAATATCAAGATATTCACACTAGCGTTTACGCTCACCGTGGTACTTATTCAGCTTTCCCGTTTTATTTCGCCACTTGCCATTATCCATTCCAGTTATATCTTTCTGGCGTGGATGCCACTGTGCGTAATGCTGTCAATCTTGTTTATCTTTGGCTGGCGCGGTGTCGTTCCCGTTTTATGCGGGATGTTTTGCACCAATCTGTGGAACTTTCATCTCTCTTTTTTACAGACTGCGGTCATGCTCGGTAGCCAGACGTTTGTCGTGTTGTGTGCCTGCGCAATATTACGCTGGCAGCTGGGGACGCGTTGGCGCTATGGATTGACCAGCCGATATGTCTGGCAACGCCTGTTCTGGCTTGGTTTGGTGACGCCGATCGGCATCAAATGCAGCATGTATCTTGTGGGGAGCTTCTTTGATTTCCCGCTAAAGATATCCACCTTTTTCGGCGATGCGGATGCCATTTTCACGGTCGTTGATTTGCTAAGCCTTTTCACCGCTGTGCTGATTTACAACATGCTTTTCTACTATCTCACTCGCATGATTGTAAGTCCCCACTTTGCGCAGATATTGTGGCGCAGGGATATCGCGCCGTCGTTGGGCAAAGAGAAACGCGCATTTACCTTAAGCTGGCTGGCTGGCAGCGTTAAGCGTGCTGCTACTTCTGTTGTGCACACCTTATGAAAACGACTTTATTGCCGGTTACCTGGTACCCGTTTTCTTCATCATCTTTACCCTCGGGGTCGGTAAGCTTCGCTATCCGTTTTTAAATCTCACCTGGGCTGTTTCAACGCTTTGCCTTCTGAATTACAACCAGAACTTTTTGCAAGGGGTGGAAACCGAATATTCGCTGGCATTTATTCTTGCGGTGCTGATTTCCTTTAGCGTTTGCCTGCTCTATATGGTGCGCATTTATCATCGCAGTGAATGGCTTAATCGCCGCTGGCATTTGCAGGCGCTGACCGATCCGTTAACGCTCCTGCCCAACTTTCGTGCGTTGGAACAAGCGCCGGAGCAAGAGGCGGGCAAGAGTTTTTGCTGCCTGCGCATTGATAATCTTGAGTTTATGAGTCGTCATTACGGCTTAATGATGCGCGTTTACTGTATCCGCTCAATTTACCGTACGCTGCTGCCGTTGATGCAGGAAAACGAAAAGTTGTATCAATTGCCGGGTAGTGAACTGCTGTTAGTGCTGAGCGGGCCGGAAACGGAAGGGCGACTCCAGCATATGGTTAACATCCTGAATAGTCGGCAAATTCACTGGAACAATACCGGGCTGGATATGGGCTATGGTGCTGCCTGGGGGCGTTTTGATGGAAATCAGGAAACCCTGCAACCCTTGTTGGGGCAGTTAAGCTGGCTGGCGGAGCAATCCTGCGCACATCACCATGTGCTGGCGCTGGATAGCAGAGAGGAGATGGTTTCCGGGCAGACCACTAAACAGGTGCTATTGCTGAATACCATTCGCACGGCGTTAGATCAGGGTGATTTACTGCTCTACGCCCAGCCAATTCGCAACAAAGAGGGTGAAGGTTATGATGAGATCCTCGCGCGACTGAAGTATGACGGCGGCATTATGACCCCGGATAAGTTTCTGCCCCTTATTGCTCAGTTTAACCTTAGCGCGCGTTTTGATTTGCAAGTGCTGGAATCCTTGTTGAAGTGGCTGGCAACACACCCTTGCGACAAAAAAGGACCGCGCTTTTCAGTCAATTTAATGCCGCTCACGCTGCTGCAAAAGAATATTGCCGGGCGGATTATTCGTCTGTTTAAGCGTTATCACATCTCCCCGCAGGCGGTCATTCTTGAGATCACCGAGGAGCAGGCGTTTTCTAACGCAGAAAGCAGCATGTACAACATCGAGCAGCTGCATAAGTTTGGTTTCCGGATTGCGATTGATGACTTTGGCACCGGATATGCCAACTACGAACGGTTAAAGCGTTTGCAGGCTGATATCATCAAAATTGATGGAGTCTTTGTGAAAGATATTGTCACGAATACGCTGGATGCGATGATTGTGAGATCAATTACCGATCTGGCGAAAGCGAAGTCATTGAGTGTGGTCGCGGAGTTTGTCGAGACGCAACAGCAGCAGGCGCTATTGCATAAGCTCGGGGTGCAATATCTGCAAGGGTATTTGATTGGTCGCCCGCAGCCATTAGCTGATTAACAGGCGTAAAAAAGCCGGGGAATGATCCCCGGCTTTTTTATGTATGGTTTTACAGCACCAGTGCTGCGATTGACGCAGACAGCACACTCACCAGGGTAGAGCCGTAAACCAGCTTCAGACCGAAGCGAGAAACCACGTTACCTTGCTCTTCATTCAGGCCTTTAACTGCACCTGCGATAATCCCGATTGAAGAGAAGTTAGCGAAGGAAACCAGGAACACAGAGATGATGCCTTCAGCACGCGGAGAGAGCGTGGAAGCAATTTTCTGCAGATCCATCATCGCAACGAACTCGTTGGAAACCAGTTTGGTCGCCATGATACTGCCCACTTGCAGTGCTTCACTGGAAGGAACACCCATCACCCATGCAATCGGATAGAAGATGTAGCCCAGGATGCCCTGGAAGGAGATGCTGTAGCCAAACCAGCCAGTAACGGTGGCAAACAGTGCGTTCAGCGCGGCGATCAGGGCGATAAAGCCGATCAGCATCGCGGCAACGATAATGGCAACTTTGAAACCTGCCAGAATGTATTCACCCAGCATTTCGAAGAAGCTCTGACCTTCGTGCAGGTTGGACATCTGGATGTTTTCTTCACTGGCATCAACACGGTAAGGATTGATCAGCGACAGCACGATAAAGGTGCTGAACATGTTCAGTACCAGCGCAGCAACGACGTATTTCGGTTCCAGCATGGTCATGTATGCACCAACGATGGACATCGACACGGTGGACATTGCCGTGGCAGCCATGGTGTACATACGATTACGGGAGATTTTGCCGAGGATATCTTTATAGGCAATAAAGTTTTCAGACTGACCCAGAATCAGGGAGCTGACGGCGTTAAAGGATTCCAGTTTGCCCATGCCGTTGACTTTGGAGAGCAGGAAACCAATTGCGCGGATAATCACAGGCAACACGCGAATGTGCTGGAGAATACCGATCAGTGCAGAGATAAAGACGATTGGGCACAGCACTTTCAGGAAGAAGAATGCCAGGCCTTGATCATTCATGCTACCAAAGACGAAGTTAGTCCCTTCGTTGGCAAATCCGAGCAGTTTTTCGAACATTTCGGAGAAGCCTTTCACGAAGCCTAAACCAACGTCGGAGTTCAGGAAGAACCACGCCAGTAACACTTCGATAACAAGCAGTTGAATAACATAACGGATACGAATTTTTTTGCGGTCGCTGCTTACCAGCAGTGCGAGAATCGCAACAACGGCAAGTGCCAGTACAAAATGAAGGACGCGGTCCATATTTGCTCCAAATATGAGGCAGGTTAAATTTCCGTGCACATTCTATGTAACATGGTTAAGGAAAACGAGATCTGACACACACTATAATGACGTCCTGTGACAAGCTTCAAAAATAGTGAGCTGTCATACATTTCTGCTATGTTGTGTATGGAAGCTGAAAGTTATGTAAATGTGCTAACATTAAACATAACCATAACATTCAAGTCATCAATCTTTTCGTAGTCATAATCCTGGTCTATCAGAGAAATCACCACAATCCATTTAAATGAATTTGATAATCATTCTCGTTTGGCATAGCATGAAACATAGCAAAGGCTATGTTTTAGAGGCACAAGATGACGAACTATCGCGTTGAGAGTAGCAGCGGACGGGCGGCGCGCAAGATGAGGCTCGCATTAATGGGACCTGCGTTCATTGCGGCGATTGGTTATATCGATCCCGGTAACTTTGCGACTAATATTCAGGCGGGTGCCAGCTTCGGCTATCAGCTACTGTGGGTTGTCGTTTGGGCCAACCTGATGGCGATGCTGATTCAGATCCTCTCTGCCAAACTAGGGATTGCCACCGGTAAAAATCTGGCGGAGCAGATTCGCGATCACTATCCGCGTCCCGTAGTGTGGTTCTATTGGGTTCAGGCAGAAATTATTGCGATGGCAACCGACCTGGCGGAATTTATTGGTGCGGCGATCGGTTTTAAACTCATTCTTGGTGTTTCGTTGTTGCAGGGCGCGGTGCTGACGGGGATCGCGACTTTCCTGATTTTAATGCTGCAACGTCGCGGGCAAAAACCGCTGGAGAAAGTGATTGGCGGGTTACTGTTGTTTGTTGCCGCGGCTTACATTGTCGAGTTGATTTTCTCCCAGCCTAACCTGGCGCAGCTGGGTAAAGGAATGGTGATCCCGAGTTTACCTACTTCGGAAGCGGTCTTCCTGGCAGCAGGCGTGTTAGGGGCGACGATTATGCCGCATGTGATTTATTTGCACTCCTCGCTCACTCAGCATTTACATGGCGGTTCGCGTCAACAACGTTATTCCGCCACCAAATGGGATGTGGCTATCGCCATGACTATTGCCGGTTTTGTCAATCTGGCGATGATGGCTACAGCTGCGGCGGCGTTCCACTTTTCCGGTCATACTGGTGTTGCCGATCTTGATGAGGCTTATCTGACGCTGCAACCGCTGTTAAGCCACGCTGCGGCAACGGTCTTTGGATTAAGCCTGGTTGCTGCGGGGCTGTCTTCAACGGTGGTGGGGACACTGGCGGGGCAGGTGGTGATGCAGGGCTTCATTCGCTTTCATATCCCGCTGTGGGTGCGTCGTACAGTCACCATGTTGCCGTCATTTATTGTCATTCTGATGGGATTAGATCCGACACGGATTCTGGTTATGAGTCAGGTACTGTTAAGTTTTGGTATCGCTCTGGCGCTGGTTCCACTGCTGATTTTCACCAGTGACAGCAAGTTGATGGGCGATCTGGTGAACAGCAAACGCGTAAAACAGACAGGCTGGGTGATTGTGGTGCTGGTAGTGGCGCTGAATATCTGGTTGTTGGTGGGTACGGCACTGGGATTGTAGTTGAATGAGCGTCGCATCTGGCACTATTGGCGGATGCGGCGTAAACGCCTTATCCGCCCTACGCGTTAAAGAGCCGGTTTGTAGGCCTGATAAGACGCACTAGCGTCGCATCAGGCATTGTGCTCCATTGGCGGACGCGTTTAATGGCGGTGCCCATGACCCCGGCCTTTTCCGCGATGATCGTCACGATCGCGCCAGCCTTCACGATAGCCACGCTCATACGCTTTACGCTTATCCCAGCCACGATGATAGCCATTATCATGACGCCACCAACGGTTTTTGCGCCACTCATAATTGCGATGCCAGTAGTCACGGTCGCGCCAGTGACCACCGTCCCAGTAATTACCGTAATGATCGCGATCGCCAATTTGTAATTTGATTGATGGCAGTAGGGTGATTTCACCTGCGTTTGCTGCAAGCGGGGTAAATGCCATCAGGGCGGCCGCCAGAAACAGTGACCTGAACATTGTTATTCTCCTTCACGCTCGAAGCCGTCAGCGGCCTGTTAACGCAATATTACGGGGAGGTAAAGCCCCGTATCATCGCCATAACTCTTAAATCATAAAGGAGAGCATTTTTTGCTAAACGTTATCGTGGGGTGGCTGTTGCTTCGGACGATTGACCATCATCATCGGCTTACCTGCTAATAACAGCCATGCCGGAAGCATGACGATACAGAGCAGCGGTAGCAATGTGGTATTGGGTACAACGACTGCCGCCATAAAAAGACTTAACCAGCCATCGCGTGTTACCACCAGCACGATGCCGAGAATAGCGCAAGAAACGGTTATTGCCGCTGGTACGGCGGGAACGTGCTCATGCAGCATCAACCCTAATGCCACGCCGACAAACACTGCCGGGAAGATTCGCCCACCGCGAAAGCCACTGGCGGCAGCAACGACCAGGGCGGCAAGTTTAATTACCGCCAGCAAAAAGTAATCGCTGGTGCTGAAAGCCTGATTTGCCACCATCTGCTGCATCTCATCCAGCCCTTTAAACAGCGAAACTGGTCCACCAATAACCCCCAGAATACCGAGAATAAATCCGCCAATACCCAGCACGAGCACCGGATTTTTCATTTGATGCATCATCGCGTGCAACCGTGGTAAGCACCATACGGCGACCATCCCTGCTGCGATGGCAATCGCCGCGACAATTGCACCGCTGAGAATATCGGTCATTTCCATCTGTCCGTAATGAGCAATGGGCAGTGAAAAATGAGGATGGAAAAATAATCCGGTAGTAAGTGCACCAGCTGCTGCCGCCATTAACGGCGCAAAGAGACGATCCCATAGCGGAACTTCACTACTGCCATTTAAGGTTTGCGAAAATATCAACGCCGCCGCAACAGGAGTGCCAAACAGTGCGCCGATGGTTCCGGCAGAGGCTAAAATAGTCCACTCCATTCGGTTGACGCGCGGTAACAGACGAGCGCCAATGGCAACCGCAAGGGCGATATTGACGGTCATGATCGGATGTTCCGGCCCCAGGCTGACGCCGCCAGCAAGACCGAGAATTAATGCTACGATAAGTCCAGGTAGCGCAGAGGGCGGAACCGGTGCGCCGATCAGCGGTTCACAGGCGGGGTCTGGTCCGGCATGACCCTGGCTGAAACGGATAACCAACCCCACCGCAATACCCGTTAGCGTTAATACACCGATGATCCAGAGGGGTGAATCCTGGGCTATCCCCAGAGTTCCCGGCAGTCGTTGCCAGAGCAAATTCTGTAATACCGAGGCGATTTTCATCACCACAATCAGAATAAGACTGGACGCAATCCCAATTGCCACGGCGGGGAGCGATAATAACAACATGGTTCTGGCTCGCGGATGGAGCATGTTCTATTCCTTATGCGGGGTCAGATACTTAGTTTGCCCAGCTTGCAAAAAGGCATCGCTGCAATTGGTGCTGAAACGATAAAGTAATTGTGTGACCCAGATCGATATTTACAGGGAGCCTGCCTTTCCGGCGTTGTTGTTATGCCCCCAGGTATTTACAGTGTGAGAAAGAATTATTTTGACTTTAGCGGAGCAGTTGAAGAATGACAAAGTATGCATTAGTCGGTGATGTGGGCGGCACCAACGCACGTCTTGCTCTGTGTGATATTGCCAGTGGTGAAATCTCGCAGGCTAAGACCTATTCAGGGCTTGATTACCCCAGCCTCGAAGCGGTCATTCGCGTTTATCTTGAAGAACATAAGGTCGAGGTGAAAGACGGCTGTATTGCCATCGCTTGCCCAATTACCGGTGACTGGGTGGCGATGACCAACCATACCTGGGCGTTCTCAATTGCCGAAATGAAAAAGAATCTCGGTTTTAGCCATCTGGAAATTATTAACGATTTTACCGCTGTATCGATGGCGATCCCGATGCTGAAAAAAGAGCATCTGATTCAGTTTGGTGGCGCAGAACCGGTCGAAGGTAAGCCTATTGCGGTTTACGGTGCCGGAACAGGGCTTGGGGTTGCGCATCTGGTCCATGTCGATAAGCGTTGGGTAAGCTTGCCGGGCGAAGGCGGTCACGTTGATTTTGCGCCGAATAGTGAAGAAGAGGCCATTATCCTCGAAATATTGCGTGCGGAAATTGGTCATGTTTCGGCGGAACGCGTGCTTTCTGGTCCTGGGCTGGTGAATTTGTATCGCGCAATTGTTAAAGCCGACAACCGCCTGCCAGAAAATCTCAAGCCAAAAGATATTACCGAACGCGCGCTGGCTGACAGCTGCACCGATTGCCGCCGTGCGTTGTCGCTGTTTTGCGTCATTATGGGCCGTTTTGGCGGCAATCTGGCATTAACGCTGGGAACCTTTGGTGGGGTTTATATTGCTGGCGGTATCGTGCCGCGCTTCCTTGAGTTCTTCAAAGCCTCTGGTTTCCGTGCCGCATTTGAAGATAAAGGGCGCTTTAAAGAATATGTCCATGATATTCCGGTGTATCTCATCGTCCATGACAATCCGGGGCTTCTCGGTTCCGGTGCACATTTACGCCAGACCTTAGGACACATTCTGTAAATCCTTCCTGTTATATCGGGAGGTAACTCTCCCGATAATCTTTTAAATCATACAGTTTATTCAATTTTTCTTTGTGTCCCCTCACAAGGCCGACCTGCGTCACACTTCCGTACAGCGGGATTAATTCTCCAGTAAATGCATTATTTGTCTGGTAACGGCGATTTGTTTTGCACGTTCATAATTTCACTCGTCAACTATCACTGAACGAGGAATTAACGATGAGTAAGAAACTGATTGCCTTATGTGCCTGCCCAATGGGCCTGGCTCACACTTTTATGGCCGCTCAGGCGCTGGAAGAAGCGGCGGTAGAAGCCGGTTATGAAGTGAAAATTGAAACCCAGGGCGCGGACGGCATCCAGAATCGCCTGACGGCGCAGGATATCGCCGAAGCGACCATCATCATCCATTCCGTGGCAGTTACCCCGGAAGATAACGAACGTTTCGAATCACGCGACGTTTATGAAATCACTTTGCAGGACGCAATTAAAAACGCTGCGGGCATCATCAAAGAAATCGAAGAGATGATTGCCTCTGAACAACAGTAATATTCGACAGGGATAATTGTTATGGCCATTAAAAAACGCAGTGCAACCGTTGTGCCTGGCGCATCCGGTGCGGCAGCGGCAGTTAAGAATCCGCAGGCCTCTAAAAGCAGCTTCTGGGGTGAACTCCCGCAGCATGTGATGTCAGGGATTTCACGCATGGTGCCGACCTTAATTATGGGCGGTGTGATCCTCGCTTTCAGCCAGCTGATTGCTTATAGCTGGCTTAAAATTCCTGCTGAGATCGGCATCATGGATGCTCTTAATAGCGGGAAATTCTCCGGTTTCGACCTCTCCTTACTGAAATTTGCCTGGCTGTCGCAGTCCTTCGGCGGCGTGTTGTTTGGTTTTGCCATTCCGATGTTTGCTGCTTTTGTGGCGAACTCTATCGGTGGCAAACTGGCGTTCCCGGCTGGTTTTATCGGCGGCTTGATGTCTCCCCAGCCGACGCAACTGCTGAACTTCGATCCCAGCACTATGCAATGGGCGACCTCTTCGCCGGTGCCGTCCACCTTCATTGGTGCGCTGATTATTTCTATCGTTGCCGGTTACCTTGTGAAATGGATGAACCAGAAAATCCAGTTACCGGATTTCCTGTTAGCGTTCAAAACCACATTTTTGCTCCCGATTCTTTCCGCCATTTTTGTCATGCTGGCGATGTACTACGTCATCACCCCGTTTGGCGGCTGGATCAACGGCGGTATCCGTACCGTACTGACTGCTGCAGGTGAGAAGGGCGCGCTGATGTACGCAATGGGGATCGCCGCGGCGACAGCAATCGACCTTGGTGGCCCGATCAACAAAGCCGCAGGTTTCGTTGCCTTCAGCTTTACCACTGACCACGTATTACCGGTCACCGCACGTTCTATCGCTATCGTTATTCCGCCGATTGGTCTGGGGCTGGCGACCATTATCGACCGTCGTTTAACCGGCAAACGCCTGTTCAATGCTCAGCTTTATCCGCAGGGTAAGACCGCGATGTTCCTGGCCTTTATGGGCATTAGTGAGGGTGCGATTCCGTTTGCGCTGGAAAGCCCTATCACCGCCATTCCGTCGTATATGGTCGGCGCGATTGTCGGCTCAACCGCCGCTGTCTGGCTGGGCGCAGTGCAATGGTTCCCGGAGTCCGCTATCTGGGCATGGCCGCTGGTCACTAACCTGGGCGTCTATATGGCGGGGATCGTGCTGGGGGCAGTCATAACTGCGCTGATGGTGGTGTTCCTGCGTCTGATGATGTTCCGTAAAGGCAAATTGTTAATCGATAGCCTGTAAGAAGGAAAATCCACATGACATTACTCGCTTCGCTGCGCGACTGGCTTAAGGCGCAACAACTGGATGCAGTGCTTCTCTCCTCACGGCAGAACAAACAGCCGCATCTGGGGATCTCCACCGGATCAGGCTATGTGGTTATTAGCCGTGAAAGTGCGCACATTCTGGTAGATTCGCGCTATTTCGTTGAGGTGGAAGCCCGTGCGCAAGGCTACCAGCTGCATTTGCTTGACGCGACGAACACGCTTACCACTATCGTCAATCAAATCATTGCCGATGAGCAGTTGCAAACGCTCGGTTTTGAAGGCCAGCAGGTGAGTTGGGAAACCGCGCACCGCTGGCAGTCTGAACTCATGCGAAACTGGTTAGCGCCACGCCGGATGTGCTGCGGCAAATCAAAACGCCAGAGGAGGTGGAGATAATCCGCCTCGCCTGTGGGATTGCCGATCGCGGAGCGGAGCATATTCGCCGCTTTATTCAGGCGGGGATGAGCGAGCGCGAGATAGCCGCTGAACTGGAGTGGTTTATGCGCCAGCAGGGCGCAGAAAAAGCCTCTTTTGACACCATTGTCGCCAGCGGCTGGCGCGGGGCGCTGCCGCACGGCAAAGCCCGCGACAAGATTGTTGCAGCGGGCGAGTTTGTCACTCTCGATTTCGGTGCGCTGTATCAGGGCTACTGCTCTGATATGACGCGCACCTTGCTGGTGAATGGCGAAGGGGTGAGCGCCGAATCTCACCCGCTGTTTAACGTCTATCAAATTGTCCTGCAGGCACAGCTCGCAGCAATCTCCGCGATTCGCCCCGGCGTGCGCTGCCAGCAGGTTGACGATGCCGCGCGCCGGGTCATTACAGAAGCAGGTTATGGCGACTATTTCGGTCATAACACCGGTCACGCTATCGGCATTGAAGTTCATGAAGATCCGCGTTTTTCACCGCGGGACACCACGACGCTACAGCCAGGCATGTTACTGACCGTGGAGCCGGGGATTTATTTGCCAGGGCAAGGGGGCGTGCGCATCGAAGATGTTGTGCTGGTTACCCCGCAAGGCGCAGAAGTGCTCTACGCCATGCCGAAAACAGTGTTGCTCACGGGAGAGGCATAATGGATTTATCGCTATTAAAAGCGTTGAGCGAGGCAGATGCGATCGCCTCCTCGGAACAGGAAGTGCGGCAGATCCTGCTGGAAGAAGCGGATCGCCTGCAAAAAGAAGTGCGATTTGATGGTCTGGGATCGGTGCTGATCCGCCTGAATGAATCGACAGGTCCGAAGGTGATGATCTGTGCGCATATGGACGAAGTGGGATTTATGGTGCGCAGCATCTCCCGCGAAGGGGCGATTGATGTGCTGCCGGTTGGCAACGTACGCATGGCTGCCCGCCAGCTGCAGCCGGTGCGCATCACCACCCGTGAAGAGTGCAAAATTCCAGGCCTGCTTGACGGCGACCGGCAGGGGAATGACGTCAGCGCCATGCGCGTGGATATTGGTGCGCGCTCCTATGACGAAGTGATGCAGGCGGGAATTCGTCCCGGCGATCGCGTCACGTTTGATACCACTTTTCAGGTTCTCCCTCACCAGCGAGTGATGGGGAAAGCCTTTGATGACCGCCTCGGTTGCTATCTGCTGGTGACGTTACTGCGCGAACTGCACGACGCCGAACTGCCTGCGGAAGTGTGGCTGGTGGCAAGTTCCAGCGAAGAGGTGGGATTACGCGGCGGGCAAACTGCCACCCGCGCGGTGTCGCCGGACGTCGCCATTGTGCTTGATACCGCCTGCTGGGCGAAAAACTTTGATTATGGCGCGGCTAACCATCGCCAGATTGGTAACGGGCCGATGCTGGTGTTAAGCGACAAGTCGCTGATTGCGCCGCCAAAACTTACCGCCTGGGTCGAAACCGTGGCGGCAGAAATTGGCGTGCCGTTGCAGGCAGATATGTTCAGCAACGGCGGCACGGACGGCGGGGCGGTGCACTTAACCGGCACCGGCGTGCCCACAGTGGTGATGGGGCCAGCAACCCGCCATGGACATTGCGCCGCATCGATTGCCGATTGCCGCGACATTTTGCAGATGCAGCAACTTTTATCTGCCCTTATTCAACGTCTTACGCGTGAGACGGTTGTTCAACTGACGGATTTCAGATGATCTCCTGATTAACCCGGAGCGGTTATGTTAACGATTCAATTTCTCTGTCCTTTGCCTAACGGTCTACATGCTCGTCCGGCGTGGGAACTTAAAGAACAGTGCAGCCAGTGGCAAAGCGAAATCACTTTTATTAACCATCGCCAGAACGCAAAGGCAGATGCGAAAAGCTCGCTGGCGCTGATTGGCACCGGCACCCTATTTAATGACAGTTGCAGCCTGAACATTAGCGGCAGCGATGAAGAGCAGGCGCGGCGCGTGCTGGAAGAGTACATCCAGGTGCGCTTTATCGACAGCGACAGCGTTCAGCCTACGCAGGCAGAACTGACGGCGCATCCGCTGCCGCGTTCATTAAGCCGCCTTAACCCGGATTTACTGTACGGCAATGTGCTGGCAAGCGGCGTCGGCGTGGGGACGCTGACCCTGTTACAAAGCGACAGCCTCGACAGTTATCGGGCAATCCCCGCCAGTGCGCAAGATTCCACCCGGCTGGAGCACAGCCTGGCAACGCTTGCCGAGCAACTGAACCAGCAATTGCGTGAGCGTGACGGCGAAAGCAAAACTATCCTCAGCGCCCATTTGTCGCTGATTCAGGATGATGAATTTGCAGGCAATATCCGTCGCCTGATGACAGAACAGCATCAGGGGCTGGGGGCGGCGATCATCAGCAATATGGAGCAGGTTTGCGCCAAACTTTCTGCCTCTGCCAGCGATTATCTGCGCGAACGTGTTAGCGACATTCGCGATATCAGCGAACAGTTGCTGCATATCACCTGGCCGGAACTGAAGCCGCGCAACAAGCTGGTGCTTGAAAAACCGACCATTCTGGTGGCTGAAGATTTAACCCCAAGCCAGTTTTTGAGCCTTGATTTGAAAAATCTTGCGGGCATGATTCTGGAGAAAACCGGGCGCACCTCGCATACACTGATTCTGGCCCGTGCCTCGGCGATCCCGGTACTGAGTGGCTTGCCGCTGGATGCGATTGCCCGTTATGCCGGGCAACCTGCAGTGCTTGACGCCCAGTGCGGCGTGCTGGCGATTAACCCGAATGACGCGGTGAGCGGTTATTATCAGGTCGCGCAGACGCTGGCGGATAAACGCCAAAAACAACAGGCGCAGGCTGCCGCGCAGCTGGCCTATTCCCGTGATAACAAGCGTATTGATATTGCGGCGAATATCGGCACCGCTCTGGAAGCGCCAGGCGCGTTTGCCAACGGCGCGGAAGGTGTCGGGCTGTTCCGTACCGAAATGCTCTATATGGATCGCGACAGCGCGCCGGACGAGCAGGAGCAATTTGAAGCCTACCAGCAGGTGCTACTGGCGGCGGGCGACAAGCCGATTATCTTCCGCACGATGGACATCGGCGGCGATAAAAGCATTCCTTATCTGAATATTCCCCAGGAAGAGAACCCGTTCCTCGGCTATCGCGCGGTACGTATTTACCCGGAATTTGCTGGCCTGTTCCGCACTCAACTGCGGGCCATTTTGCGCGCCGCCAGTTTCGGCAACGCCCAGTTGATGATCCCGATGGTTCACAGCCTCGATCAGATCTTATGGGTGAAAGGCGAGATCCAAAAAGCGATCGTTGAGCTTAAGCGCGATGGCCTGCGTCATGCAGAGACGATTACGCTTGGGATCATGGTGGAAGTTCCGTCGGTGTGCTACATCATCGACCACTTCTGCGATGAGGTCGATTTCTTCAGTATCGGCTCCAACGATATGACCCAGTATCTGTATGCGGTCGATCGTAATAACCCGCGCGTATCGCCGCTATATAACCCGATTACGCCATCGTTCCTGCGCATGTTGCAGCAAATAGTTACCACTGCGCATCAGCGGGGCAAATGGGTAGGCATTTGCGGTGAACTGGGCGGTGAAAGCCGTTATCTGCCGCTACTGCTTGGGCTGGGCCTGGATGAGCTGAGTATGAGTAGCCCGCGTATTCCGGCGGTGAAAAGCCAGCTTCGTCAACTGGATAGCGAGGCGTGTCGGGAACTGGCGCGTCAGGCATGTGAATGCCGCAGTGCGCAGGAAATTGAAGCGTTACTCACCGCCTTTACGCCGGAAGAAGACGTTCGCCCACTGCTGGCGCTGGAGAATATCTTTGTTGATCAGGATTTTAGCAATAAAGAGCAGGCGATCCAGTTCCTGTGCGGCAACCTCGGCGTTAACGGGCGCACTGAACATCCGTTTGAGCTGGAAGAAGATGTCTGGCAGCGGGAAGAGATTGTTACCACCGGCGTTGGTTTTGGCGTAGCGATCCCGCACACCAAATCTCAGTGGATCCGTCATTCCAGTATCAGCATTGCCCGGCTGGCGAAACCGATTGACTGGCAGTCAGAAATGGGCGAAGTCGAACTGGTGATCATGCTGACGCTGGGTGCTAACGAAGGGATGAATCATGTGAAAGTCTTCTCGCAGCTGGCGCGTAAACTGGTGAATAAAAACTTCCGCCAGTCGTTGTTTGCCGCGCAAGATGCACAAAGTATCCTGACGCTGCTGGAAACAGAATTAACCTTCTGACGTTAGCCCTGAAAACGGGCGCTGTACTCTCCCGGCGTCAGACCAAACTGACGCCGGAAAACGCGACAAAAATAGTCGCTATCCGGAAAACCGCAACGCTGTGCCACTTCATGAATTGACAGATGATATTTCTGCAAAATCATCCTCGCCTTCGCCATTCGCACCCAACGCACATACTCGATAAAACGCATCGTTCCATGCTGAGCAAACAGTTTTGACAGATGATTGGGCGTGATATTAAAAAACTGCGCCACGCTCTCGCGGGTGAGCGGCTGGGCATAATTATCCTGAACCCAGTTACAAATGCTGTGATAGAGAAAATCGCCGCGCGGTTGCGAATTACCCGGCGGCATATTCACCACGTTGCGGCAAAGATGCAGCAAACTTAACACCAGTGGCTGAATGATATTCTGCTCCAGCGGCGAACGGCTAAGATGAGTGAGGGCGGTAAGCATCGCTTCACCTTCACCGCGTTGCAGGCTGGGAAGCTGGATCTGGCGAGCAGGATGCAACAACGACGTGGTGCGGCTATCGTAAAACGATAACCCAAGCCAGGTCGGTGCGAACACCAGGCTTAACAGCATCACCGGTTTGTTGTTGATCGGTAAATTAGCCGCGCGTGCCGGAATAAACAGCATTTCTCCTTCCACCATTCGCTGCTGCTTTGCTTCCAGCAGGTTGCCGTATTCGCCGCGCAGCACGATATCCAGACGGGGAAAATCAATACATAAACTGCCCACCGGTAACGAGGCAGGCTGGCTGGCAAACCAGACGCGCCCCAGTAGTTGCGGGTTAAGCACCAGGCCGCTGAACAGATCGGCGAAAAATTGTTGATCGGCGGGCAAGCCTGGTGCTTTCATGAAAGTTCCCGATTAAAGATGCATTAACTGGCGAAATTCTTTCACTTTGCTGCGGCTGACCGGCACTTCAAAATCCAGATCTTTCAGTCGCAGAATGTAGGTGTTATTAAACCACGGTTCGATTTCGCGTATTTTGTTCAGATTGACACAAAATGAGCGATGGCAGCGGAAAAAATGCGACGGCGGCAGTTTGCTGCAAAATTCGGTAATGTTCATCGGCATTACGTAGGATTCACGCCGCGTATAGACAAAGGTCATTTTCTCGTGCGCTTCGGCGTAATAGATATCGTTAATTGGCGTGACGATTATTCGCTCATCTTTCACCAGATTAATGGTGTCATTCTCACGCGTTACCGTCGCGGCAGGCGTACTGCTGGTCTGCTGTTGTTGCCAGGCCGCTTCCAGTTTTTGCAGCATCCCGGTAATACGTGACTCCTGATACGGTTTGAGAATGTAGTCAAACGCCTCCAGTTCAAACGCTTCTACCGCATGTTCTTTCCACGCGGTGATGAACACAATAAACGGTTTATGGGCGAACTGGCTGATGTTTTGCGCCAGCAACACGCCATCCAGCGACGGAATATTGATATCCAGAAAAATGGCGTCGACGCGGTTATGCTGCAAAAACTTCAACACGTCCAGACCGTCGTCAAAGGTGCCGACAATCTCCATCTGGCTGTGCTCTTTAATTAGCCAGCTCAGTTCCTGTTGTGCCAGGAATTCGTCTTCAACAATGATGACTTTCACAATATCACTCCGGCTCAAAGCAATAACGTAGCCTGTGAGGCGACTGGGGTGCGTTGGTTAGGAATGTAAAACGCAATTTCCGTCCCCGGCTCCAGGCGGCGGATATGCAGCCCCTCGCCATACAATAACTTCACGCGATGATGGACATTCAGCAGGCCAATTTTATTGCCCGGCATTTCATTCGCTTCGACCCGCTCAATCACCTTTGGATCGATGCCGTGCCCGGTATCTCGCACCGCAATGCGTACCCGATTTCCGCACTCTGCAACGCTGATGGTGACAACGCCTTTACCTTTGCAAGGCTGAATACCGTGGACAATGGCGTTCTCCACCAACGGCTGGATCAGCAGGCTGGGAATGCAGCAATTCACCTCTTCATCAATATCATAGATAACCGTCAGCTTGTCACCAAAGCGGGCCTGCTCAATGGCAATATAGTCTTTAATTTGATACAGCTCTTTTTTGATATCGATTTGCTCATCGTCTTTTAATTCAATGTTATAGCGCAGATAACGCGACAGATTAAAGATCAACTGGCGAGCGGTATCCGGATTCAGACGGATTGACGATGAAATAGCGTTCAGAGCGTTAAAAGAAAATGGGGATTAATTTTGCTTTGCAGGGCGCGAAGCTCTGCCTTATTTGCCATTTCACGTAGCTGCTCGGCGCGTGAAACCTCCAGTTGCGTGGAGATGATTTGCGACAGACCGACCGCCATTTCCTGTAATGACGAGGTGATCTGATGCGCGTGGCAGTAGTAAATTTTCAGCGTTCCGGTCACGACCCCTTTCTCCCACAATGGGATCACCAGCATGGAATGAATCTCTGGTGTGCGGTGGGCTTCATCATTGTTTTTAATGATGATTTTTCCGTAATTCATCGCCTGACGGGTAGTCGGGCTAATGAAGTCATCGCCATTCTGATAGTTATGTTCACCCACGCCAACATAGGCCAGCACATGATCGGTATTAGTAATCGCCACCGCATCGGCGTGAATGTCATCGCGGATAATTTCGCAGACCTTGCGTAATGACTCGCTATTGACATGGCGAAACAGCGGTAGCGTTTTGTTGGCGATATCCAGCGCCAGCTTGGCCTGCCGCGCGGCGCTGGCCTCTTTTTCGCCCTCAACGCTTTGCACCAGAAGCACAATAAAGCCGATACAGACGCTACCGAGGATCATTGGAATGCCGATTTTAGAGACGATATCGATCCCCAACGCGGTAGTTGGTGCCCAGACAATTACCAGAATCATGGTCAACGTCTCACACAACATGCCGCCGAGAATACCGACGCGCCAGCGCTGTGCTTTGGGGATTTTCAGGTTGATCCAGCCCGATATACAACCCGCCAGAATGCTGGTGATAAAGCAGGGGATCGCCGTCACGCCGCCGATATCAATTAAATACCGGTGAATACCCGCAATCACGCCGGTAATGATGCCTACCCACGGGCCAAACAGAATCCCGCCGGACATCACCGCGATAATACGTACGTTCACCAGCGAGCCTTCTACGGGAACGCCGGACCAGGTGCTGAACAGGGCGAACAGCGAGAAAATGGCGGTAACGGCGAGCAATTCTTTTGGGGAGTGCGCCGACTTGTGCAACAGTTCGCGAAACAGGCGGATACGGATGAGAAAGAACAGGCAGATAAGCATTAACGCTGCCCGATCGAAGACCGCCAGCAGCATGTTGAATATTTCGTGCACGGGTGACTCTGAATAAGGATTAAACCTCTATGATAGGTAACCTGAAGGCTGATGACCAGCAGGCCGTTTTTGAGGAAAAACCACAATTTTAAAAGGGGATTGATAGATAAATGGTGTATTAGCAATGCATCTCTTGATAATGCACTTCTGGTTAGTAAATTTATTGAAATTATTATGTTAATAAAATGAGTGGTAATTTTCTTGTTAGCGCAGATAAATTTCCTGTTTTTAAAGCAGAGTTCCTCATTTAACGTCATTAATAAAATGTTCTACAACGCTGGACAGACAGAAATTAATCAGGCTATTTTCAAAACAGCCACCATCGTGGCAGCGTCGCTCGGACGGTCCGGGCGCTAACGTTAATCTGAGGAAATTATGGCTGACACTCGCCCTGAACGTCGCTTTACGCGCATTGATCGTCTCCCGCCCTATGTTTTTAACATTACCGCTGAACTGAAAATGGCTGCGCGTCGGCGCGGCGAAGATATTATCGATTTCAGCATGGGTAACCCGGACGGTGCGACTCCGCCGCATATCGTCGAAAAATTATGTACTGTGGCCCAGCGCCCGGACACGCATGGTTACTCCACTTCACGCGGCATTCCGCGGCTACGTCGCGCCATTTCCCGTTGGTATCAGGATCGCTACGACGTTGAAATCGACCCGGAATCAGAAGCCATCGTCACCATTGGTTCGAAAGAGGGGCTGGCACACCTGATGTTGGCGACGCTGGATCACGGTGACACAGTGCTGGTGCCGAATCCAAGTTACCCCATTCATATTTACGGCGCGGTGATTGCCGGGGCTCAGGTACGCTCAGTGCCGCTGGTGGAAGGTGTCGATTTCTTCAACGAACTGGAGCGCGCCATTCGTGAAAGTTATCCGAAACCGAAGATGATGATCCTCGGCTTCCCGTCGAACCCAACCGCGCAATGCGTGGAACTGGAGTTCTTCGAAAAGGTTGTGGCACTGGCGAAACGCTACGATGTGCTGGTGGTCCATGACCTGGCCTATGCCGATATCGTCTACGATGGCTGGAAAGCGCCGTCAATCATGCAGGTGCCGGGTGCACGCGATGTGGCGGTCGAGTTCTTTACGCTGTCGAAAAGCTACAACATGGCGGGCTGGCGTATCGGCTTTATGGTTGGCAACAAAACGCTGGTCAGCGCCCTGGCACGTATTAAAAGCTATCACGATTACGGCACCTTTACGCCGTTGCAGGTGGCGGCGATTGCGGCACTCGAGGGCGATCAACAGTGCGTGCGCGACATTGCCGAACAGTACAAACGACGCCGTGATGTATTGGTTAAAGGGCTGCATGAAGCGGGCTGGATGGTCGAAATGCCGAAGG
>ERZ860023.255-NODE-255-length-34952-cov-2.265295_pt1 | contig 34952 bp, 31 predicted proteins | sample MGYA00509983_ERZ860023 | MGnify/ENA primary metagenome ERZ860023 (study PRJEB30046, sample SAMN00715180) | human gut metagenome | study: EMG produced TPA metagenomics assembly of the A metagenome-wide association study of gut microbiota in type 2...
TGGCAAGCGCTTTGCCATATCCTGCGCGATCTACATAGCGGCGTTAATTTACCCGGCGTTTCTCTTTCTGCGGCGGTAGCCTTACTGGAGCGACGCAGTCAGGCGATTCATGCCCCGGCGCTGGATCGCGGCGCGGTTCTTGGCGCACTAATGCGTCTGGAACATCCCAACGCCAGTGCCGAAGCGGCGCTGACGATGCTGGCGCAGTTATCCCCGGCACAATCCGGCGAGGCGCTGCAAGGTTTGCTGGCATTAGCCCGTCATCAACTGGCCTGTCAGCCGGCATTTATCGCCGGTTTCAGCAGTCATTTAAATCAACTAAGTGATGCCGATTTTATCAATGCCCTGCCCGATTTACGCGCGGCGATGGCCTGGCTACCGCCACGAGAACGCGGGACGCTGGCGCATCAGGTGCTTGAGCATTATCAACTGGCGCAACTTCCCGTTTCGGCACTGCAAATGCCGTTGCATTGTCCACCGCAAGCCATTGCACATCATCAACAACTCGAACAGCAGGCACTGGCATCGCTGCAACACTGGGGAGTTTTCCATGTCTGAACTGAACGATCTTCTGACCACCCGTGAGCTACAACGCTGGCGATTAATTCTTGGCGAAGCGGCAGAAACGACGCTTTGTGGGCTGGATGACAACGCCCGGCAGATAGACCACGCGCTGGAATGGCTGTATGGGCGCGATCCTGAACGGCTCCAGCGTGGTGAACGCTCCGGTGGATTAGGTGGCTCAAATCTCACCACTCCTGAGTGGATCAACAGTATCCACACGCTGTTTCCGCAACAGGTGATTGAGCGGCTGGAAAGCGATGCCGTACTGCGCTACGGCATTGAAGATGTGGTGACGAATCTCGACGTGCTGGAACGTATGCAGCCTTCTGAAAGCCTGCTACGCGCCGTTTTGCACACCAAACATCTGATGAACCCCGAAGTACTGGCTGCCGCCCGCCGGATAGTGCGCCAGGTTGTTGAAGAAATTATGGCGCGACTGGCAAAGGAAGTTCGCCAGGCTTTTTCTGGTGTCCGCGATCGCCGTCGCCGTTCATTTATTCCACTGGCGCGAAACTTTGATTTCAAAAGTACTCTGCGCGCCAACCTGCAACACTGGCACCCGCAACACGGCAAGTTGTATATCGAATCCCCCCGATTTAACAGCCGCATTAAACGCCAAAGCGAACAATGGCAACTGGTCTTACTGGTTGATCAAAGCGGATCGATGGTCGATTCGGTGATCCACTCTGCGGTGATGGCGGCCTGTTTGTGGCAGTTACCCGGCATTCGTACCCATCTGGTGGCGTTTGACACAAGCGTCGTTGATCTCACGGCAGACGTTGCCGATCCGGTAGAGTTATTAATGAAAGTACAGTTGGGCGGCGGGACCAATATCGCCAGTGCCGTGGAGTATGGTCGGCAACTTATTGAACAACCAGCAAAAAGCGTCATTATCCTCGTGAGCGATTTTTATGAAGGGGGTTCATCATCATTGCTGACGCATCAGGTGAAAAAGTGTGTCCAGAGCGGCATCAAAGTGCTGGGACTGGCAGCGCTCGATAGCACAGCAACGCCTTGCTATGACCGCGATACGGCCCAGGCGCTGGTTAATGTCGGCGCACAAATAGCCGCCATGACGCCGGGCGAGCTGGCATCATGGCTTGCAGAGAACCTTCAGTCATGAATTCACTACGTCCGGAATTATTAGAACTGACACCACAGGCACTGACGGCGTTAAGCAATGCCGGTTTTGTTAAGCGCAGCCTTAAGGAACTGGAAAATGGCAACGTCCCGGAAATCAGCCATGAGAACAGCGCTTTAATCGCCACCTTCAGTGACGGTGTCCGTACCCAGCTGGCGAACGGCCAGGCACTGAAAGAGGCTCAGTGCAGTTGCGGGGCCAACGGTATGTGCCGTCATCGCGTGATGCTGGTGTTAAGTTATCAACGACTTTGTGCTACCGCCCAGCCTGCGGAAAAAGAAGAAGAGTGGGATCCGGCAATCTGGCTGGAAGAACTGGCTACCCTGCCCGATGCCACCCGCAAACGCGCACAGGCGTTGGTCGCTAAAGGCATCACCATTGAGTTGTTCTGTACGCCGGGCGAAATTCCCTCTGCCCGCTTACCGATGAGCGATGTGCGTTTTTATTCCCGCAGCAGCATTCGTTTCGCCCGTTGTGATTGTATTGAAGGCACACTTTGCGAACATGTCGTACTGGCTGTGCAGGCCTTCGTCGAGGCCAAAACTCAGCAAGCGGAATTTACTCATTTAATCTGGCAGATGCGCAGCGAACACGTCACATCATCTGACGATCCGTTTGCCAACGACGAGGGTAACGCGTGTCGTCAATATGTTCAGCAATTAAGCCAGGCATTATGGCTTGGCGGCATCAGCCAGCCGCTTATTCACTACGAGGCCGCTTTTAGTCGCGCGCAGCAGGCGGCGGAACGCTGCAACTGGCGATGGGTGAGTGAATCGCTACGGCAACTGCGCGCCAGCGTTGATGCCTTCCACGCCCGCGCCAGCCACTATCATGCCGGAGAATGCTTACGTCAGCTTGCGGCATTAAACAGTCGATTAAATTGCGCACAAGAGATGGCCCGGCGCGACAGTATTGGTGAAGTTCCTCCTGTGCCGTGGCGCACGGTCGTTGGCTCTGGCATTGCCGGAGAAGCAAAGCTTGATCATCTGCGGCTGGTGTCTTTAGGTATGCGTTGCTGGCAGGATATTGAGCATTATGGTTTACGCATCTGGTTTACCGATCCCGACACCGGCAGTATTTTGCACCTTTCGCGCAGTTGGCCGCGAAGTGAACAGGAAAACTCACCGGCAGCTACGCGTCGGCTGTTTAGTTTTCAGGCTGGCGCACTGGCGGGCGGGCAAATTGTTTCACAAGCAGCAAAACGCAGTGCCGATGGCGAGCTGCTGTTAGCTACCCGCAACCGCTTAAGCAGCGTTGTGCCGCTGTCGCCTGATGCCTGGCAAATGTTGAGCGCGCCGTTACGCCAGCCGGGCATTGTGGCTTTGCGGGAATATTTACGCCAGCGTCCCCCCGCCTGCATACGGCCTCTTAATCAGGTCGATAACTTATTTATTCTGCCGGTCGCTGAGTGTATTTCGCTCGGTTGGGATAGCAGCCGCCAGACGCTGGATGCGCAGGTAATCAGCGGCGAAGGTGAAGATAATCTCCTGACGTTATCCCTTCCGGCATCTGCCTGTTCTCCTTTTGCCGTTGAACGCATGGCGGCGCTTTTGCAACAAACAGACGACCCCGTGTGTCTGGTTTCTGGCTTTGTCAGTTTTGTTGATGGGCAATTGACACTGGAACCACGGGTGATGATGACAAAAACCCGCGCCTGGGCGCTGGACGCAGAAACTGCGCCTGTGGTGGTATCACTACCTTCTGCCAGCGTTCTGCCTGTGCCGTCTACTGCTCATCAGTTGCTGATGCGCTGCCAGGCGTTACTTATTCAACTGCTCCATAACGGCTGGCGCTATCAGGAACAGAGCGCTATTAGTCAGGCAGAGTTGCTGGCGAATGACCTCACCGCGGTGGGTTTTTATCGGCTGGCACATGTGTTGGCACAATTTCGTAATACAGAAAGCGAGGCACGGGTAGAAGCAATGAATAACGGTGTTTTGCTTTGCGAACAATTATTCCCCATGCTTCAGCAACAAGGATGAAATAGTGCTTTTTACTAAGAGTTCTACTCCAGTTCCGGACTGCTCACGTCACGGTATTAGGCATATTCTATATAGCCCCTGGTGAGAGTCACCAGTTTCTTGATTAAATAAAATGGAGTTTTACATGAAGGCTTTCAATAAGCTGTTTTCCCTCGTTGTTGCATCTGTTCTGGTTTTCTCTCTTGCTGGCTGCGGTGACAAAGAAGAATCGAAGAAATTCAGCGCCAATCTGAACGGCACTGAAATTGCCATTACCTATGTCTACAAAGGTGACAAGGTGCTTAAGCAATCTTCTGAAACCAAAATTCAATTTGCCTCCATTGGTGCAACCACCAAAGAAGATGCTGCCAGGGCACTTGAGCCGTTAAGCGCCAAATACAAAAACATCGCGGGTGTTGAAGAAAAATTAACCTATACCGATACCTACGCGCAGGAAAACGTGACTATCGATATGGAAAAAGTGGATTTTAAAGCCCTGCAGGGTATTTCAGGAATCAACGTTTCTGCTGAAGATGCCAAAAAAGGTATCACTATGGCGCAAATGGAACTGGTGATGAAAGCCGCTGGTTTTAAAGAAGTGAAATAATCTGTCGGCGGCCATGTTTCGCATGGCTCGCCGGGCGCGCGCCTTTGTGCCGCCGCCCCGCCATACCCGTCTTAGCTTTTCTTCACATGCTGGCGCGCTGCCAGTCCACGCAGAAAATAACGTAAAAATTGATCGCCGCATTCGCGGAAGTTTTTATGATCCGGTGCGCGCATCATCGCTGTAATTTCCGGCATCGAAACGCGGAACTGCTGTTCGGTGAGGATCGCCAGAATGTCATCGGTTTTCAGCGAAAACGCGATGCGTAATTTTTTCAGCACGATGTTGTTATTAATGCGACGTTCCGGCTCCAGTGCCGGAGCAGACTCATCCTTGCCGCGTTTTTCATAAATCAGGCCATTGAGGAATGACGACAAAACAATGTCCGGACAACGCTGAAAACCCTCTTCGTCTTCTTTACGTAGCCAGACGGCGATCTGTTCCGCGGTGGCTTCGACATTACCCAGCGCCAGAATACGCACCAGGTCATTATTATTGGCTTTCAAAATGTAGCGCACGCTGCGCAGAATATCGTTACTTAGCATGAGGCCTTCAGGTGTTGATGAGGCAAAAAGCCATTTTAGCAGTCTTTTACAGGCCAATCGCCTCTTTTAAGCTTTTCAGATAACGGCGGCTGACCGGCACGGTTAAGCCATTACGCAAAATCAACTCGGCCTGGCCGTTATCTTCCAGACGAATCTCCTGTAAATGCGCGAGGTTAACCAGATACTGACGATGGCAGCGCAGTAGTGGTGTACGACTTTCCAGGGTACGTAATGTCAATTCGGTAAAGCCCTCTTCCCTTCGTGGCTGGTAACGTAGACACCGCTCATCCGACTGCTGACAAATGCCACATCTTTCATTTGCAGCAAATAAATCCGACTATGCCCCGTACAAGGGATAAATTTCAGCGCCTGTTGATTTTCCGGTAACAGCGAAACATCCTGCTTGCTGCGCTCCTGACGCAATCGCGCCAGCGTTTTCTCCAGTCGCGCTTCATCAATTGGCTTCAGCAGATAATCAAAGGCATGTTCTTCAAAGGCTTTAATAGCGTATTCGTCAAACGCGGTGAGAAAAACAATATACGGACGATGTTCCGGGTCGAGCATCCCCACCATTTCCAGACCACTGATGCGCGGCATCTGGATATCGAGAAACAGCACATCCGGGCGCAGTTTATGCACCGCGCCGATCCCTTCCACGGCGTTTGAACACTCTCCAACGATTTCAATATCGCTCTGCTCCTGCAAAAATACGCGCAGGTTCTCCCGTGCTAACGGTTCATCATCGACAATTAAGACTTTAATCATGCCTCGTCCCTCCATGGTAGTCGTAACGTTATTCGGGTGTAACTATCAGGCTCACAGGCGACGCTTATCCCATAGTCATCGCCAAACCGTTCACGTAAACGCTTATCCACCAGATTCATCCCCAGCCCACTGGCATTGGTTACCGGTTGATACAAACCGGCATTGTCTTCGATCTCCAGCATCAAATGTTGCCCCTCACGTCGGGCGCTGATTGCCACTCGCCCTGTATCCAGCAGTTGTGATGTCCCATGTTTAATGGCGTTTTCCACTATCGGTTGCAGGGTAAACGCGGGCAATTGCTGCTGGGATAATTCTTGCGGAATAGCAATGTTGACCTGCAACCGCGACTGGAAGCGCGCCTTTTCAATTTGCAGATAAGCATTCACATGTTCAATTCGTCGGCGAGAGTAACAAACTCCGAAGGCCGCTTTAAGTTTTTGCGGAAAAAAGTGGAAAGATACTGCACCAGCTGGCTGGCCTGTTCGCTGTCGCGGCGGATCACCGCTTTAATGGTGTTAAGCGCATTAAACAAAAAATGAGGATTCACCTGGGCGTGAAGCAGTTTGATTTCTGACTGGGTGAGCATCGCTTTTTGCCGCTCATATTGCCCGGCAAGAATCTGCGCCGAAAGCAGTTGCGCAATCCCCTCGCCCAGCGTGCGGTTTATTGAACTGAATAAACGGTTTTTGGCTTCATACAATTTGATGGTGCCCATCACGCGCTGATTTTCGCCACGCAACGGAATTACCAGCGTCGACCCCAGTTTGCATTGCGGATGCAAAGAGCAACGATAAGGTACTTCGTTGCCATCAGCGTAGACCACTTCACCGGTTTCAATCGCTTTTAAGGTGTAAGTCGAAGAAATCGGTTTGCCGGGTAAATGGTGGTCGTCACCAATTCCGGTAAAGGCCAGCAATTTCTCTCGATCGGTAATCGCGACTGCACCAATATCCAGCTCCTGATACAGCACCTGAGCCACTTTCATGCTGTTCACTTCGTTAAACCCCTGTCGCAAAATGCCTTCCGTCGAGGCTGCCACTTTCAGCGCAGTGGCAGAAAAAGCCGAAGTGTATTTTTCAAACATCGCGCGTTTATCGAGCAATATACGCATAAACAGCGCCGCGCCGACGGTATTGGTGACCATCATTGGCGCAGCAATATTACTCACCAGACGCACCGCATCTTCATAAGGTCGGGCGATCGCAAGGATGATCAGCATTTGCACCATTTCAGCGACGAACGTGACGGCACCGGCGGTAATGGGGTTAAAGACTTTATCAGTGCGCCCGCGACGGATCAGGATGCTGTGTACCAGGCCGCCGAGCAATCCTTCAACGATGGTTGAGATCATGCAACTTAGCGCGGTCATGCCCCCCATCGAATATCGATGTAAGCCGCCGGTCAGACCAACCAGCCCACCGACGACCGGACCGCCGAGTAAGCCGCCCATTACCGCGCCTATCGCACGGGTATTGGCAATAGAATCGTCAATGTGCAACCCAAACCAGGTGCCCATGATGCAGAAGATGGAAAAGACGATGTAGCAGAGAAATTTATGCGGCAGACGAACCGTGACCTGCATTAACGGTATGAATAATGGCGTTTTACTCATTAACCACGCAATGACTAAAAAAACGCACATCTGCTGAAGCAGCAGCAACACCAGATTAAAATCGTACATACCCGCAAACCACACTTCCCTTTAAAACGCGTAACATACATTGCCTGCGTTTAACTTTCTTTGAACTCTTGCAGAAAAATGAGAATTCGTGAGTACGATCACTCAAAATCGCCTGGCAAAAATAAAATCACCCTATAGATGCACAAAAAACGGGCAAAACTACCTGGTTCGCAAAACTGCGTCTAAAGTTAAACCGGGACCTCGCGAGCAAGGGTGAGACGATGGCGCTTTACACAATTGGTGAAGTGGCGTTGCTTTGTGATATTAATCCTGTCACGTTACGCGCGTGGCAGAGGCGTTACGGATTGCTGAAACCGCAACGGACAGACGGCGGTCATCGGCTGTTCAACGATGCCGATATTGACCGGATCCGCGAGATCAAACGCTGGATCGACAACGGCGTGCAGGTCAGCAAAGTTAAAATGCTGCTCAGTAATGAAAATGTTGATGTGCAGAACGGCTGGCGCGATCAGCAAGAAACATTACTGACTTACCTGCAAAGCGGCAATCTACATAGCCTGCGAACGTGGATCAAAGAGCGCGGTCAGGATTACCCCGCCCAGACACTCACCACACATCTGTTTATTCCTCTGCGCCGACGGCTTCAGTGCCAACAACCGACTCTCCAGGCGCTGCTGGCGATCCTCGACGGCGTACTGATCAACTACATCGCCATTTGTCTGGCTTCGGCACGTAAAAAACAGGGTAAAGATGCGCTGGTGGTTGGCTGGAATATTCAGGATACCACCCGTCTGTGGCTGGAGGGCTGGATTGCCAGTCAACAAGGATGGCGCATTGATGTCCTCGCCCACTCGCTCAATCAACTACGCCCTGAACTATTCGAAGGCCGTACATTGCTGGTGTGGTGCGGTGAAAATCGAACCTCCGCCCAACAGCAGCAACTCACCAGTTGGCAAGAACAAGGCCATGATATTTTCCCACTCGGCATTTAATGATTCGTTAACAAATGCGCTTTACTGTACAATCCTTTCGTTAACATAAGGAGTGCATTATGCGCATAGCTAAAATTGGGGTCATCGCCCTGTTCCTGTTTATGGCGTTAGGCGGAATTGGTGGCGTCATGCTCGCAGGTTATACCTTTATTTTGCGTGCTGGCTAAGCGCCTGCACCAGCCTTTCAAACAGGCGGTCTGCGATGATCGCCGCCAGTGCCACCAGTAACGCCCCCTGGATCACATACGCGGTATTAAATCCGCTAAGCCCGATGATGATGGGCGTACCCAGCGTGCTGGCCCCTACCGTTGAGGCGATCGTCGCCGTACCAATGTTGATAATCACCGAAGTTCGCACGCCCGCCAGAATCACCGGAGCCGCCAGCGGTAGCTCGACCTTACGCAGTCGCTGACCACGACTCATTCCCATACCTTTCGCAACTTCTGTCACGCTGGCATCAATCGCTCCCAGCCCGGCAAGTGTCGCCTGCAGGACGGGCAGCACACCGTAAAGGATCAAGGCGATAATCGCTGGTTGCAGACCAAAGCCGATCACCGGAACGGCAATCGCCAGCACTGCGACAGGCGGAAAAGTCTGCCCAACGGCGGCAATAGTTTCCACCAGTGGGCGAAATTCCGCGCCCCACGGGCGAGTGACTGCAATTCCGGCACCAGTGCCAATGATCACCGCAAACAAACTCGAAATTCCCACCAGCCAGAAATGAGCCAGTGCCAGAGCTGCAAAACTTTCTTGCTGATAAACGGGTCGTGGCAGTTGTGGGAACAAGGCAGCAAACAGCGGCTGGCTGTAAGGCAGCCAGAAAATCAGTGCCACAAACAAAGCAATGAGCCAGAACAGCGGATCGCGCAACATCTTCATACGCTTACGCCTCCACCAGCAGATCCTGAAAATGCAGCGTGCCGCAAGGCTGGCCCTGCATGTTCACCACCGGCAGCACCTCGCAACCCCGCGCGACAAACAGGGAGAGCGCATCGCGTAGCGTCATCTCTTCTACCAGTGCCTCACCTTCTGCCCGTTCTTCGCGACGCACGTAATCCGCCACACTACGTAACGAAAGCAGGCGCACACCCAGTTCACTACGTCCAAAAAACTGGCGGACAAAATCATTCGCCGGACGAGTCAGCATCGTCAGCGGATTGCCCTGCTGCACCACTTCACCGTGATCCATCAATACCAGATGTTCAGCCAGCCGTAGCGCCTCATCAATATCATGAGTGACCAGCACAATGGTACGCCCCAGCAAACGGTGAATGCGCGTCATCTCTTGTTGCAACGCGCCGCGCGTTACCGGGTCCAGTGCGCCAAAAGGTTCATCCATCAGTAAGACTTGCGGATCGGCAGCCAGTGCGCGCGCCACTCCCACACGTTGCTGCTGACCACCGGAAAGCTGATGCGGATAACGCTCACGCAAATTTGACTCCAGCCCCAGTAGCGCCATTAATTCGTCGATACGATCGTCAATCCGCGCCCGCGACCATTTTTGTAATTGCGGCACGGTAGCGATGTTTTGCGCCACGCTCCAGTGGGGGAACAGGCCAATAGATTGAATGGCATAGCCCATCCGGCGGCGCAACTCCAGTACTGGCAGCGAGCGAATTTCTTCTCCGGCAAAGCGGATCACTCCGCTGTCATGCTCCACCAGGCGGTTAATCATTTTCAGGGTGGTGGATTTGCCGGAGCCAGATGTGCCAATCAGCACCGAAAAACTCCCTTCCTGAAAATTGAGATTAAGATCGTTAACGGCTTTTTGTGCGCCGAACAGTTTGCTGACATGGCTAAATTCAATCATTACGTTTCACCTTCAGCAGTGCGATAAGCAAATCGAACAGCGCGTCGGTAAGCACCGCCAGAACAATTACCGGGATCACCCCCAGCAACACTAAATCAATGGCGCTGCTTAGCAGCCCCTGGAAAACCAGCGCACCAAAACCGCCTGCGCCGATTAACGCCGCAATCACCGCCATACCTACAGTTTGCACCATCACCACCCGCAGGCTGCGCAGAAATACCGGTAACGCCAGTGGTAACTGAACATGCAGGAATCGCCGCGCCCCGCTCATGCCCATCGCTCTGGCGCTCTCCAGCACATCGCGCGGGATCTGGTTCAAGCCGACTACCACGCCGCGCACCAGCGGCAGCAAGGCATAGAGCACCAGCGCAATCAGTGCGGGTGTCATTCCGGTTCCTGCTATGCCGAGCTTCCCCAGCCACGGAAAGGCCGTAACCAGCGCGGCAAGCGGCGCAATCAACAGGCCAAAGAGCGCCACCGAAGGCACGGTCTGAATGACATTGAGCAGAGAAAAAATTGCCCCCTGCCGAGCAGTGGAAAAGTAGCACCAGATGCCCAACGGCACACCAATCACTAACGCAGGCAGCACCGCACCAAACAGCAACGTCAGATGTTGTGCCAGCGCGTCGTCAAACACATCCTGACGGTTGGCGTATTCTTTCATTAGTGAGAGATCGTTAAGCGTGCCGGAGTACAGCAACCACAGCGGAATAATGGCAATCTGCATATGCAACAACCAGCGCCACAGCGGATGCGTGGAGATTCGGCGGATGGCATCACTACAGGCCAGCAATGCCAGCGCCGCGGCCAGCCAGAAACCACTGCCGAGGCTGGTACGCGCCAGCGCACTGCCATTTTGCGCCAGTTGGGTCGCCGCCTTTCCTGCTCCCCACACCAGCAATACGAAGACGAATTGCGCCAGAATGAGTGCAAAAATGCTGCCTTTTTTAGCGGGAATAAAACAGGCTGTCAGCCAGGCGCAACCAACGCCCACCAGCATCCAGATCGTTTGCGGCCACAGTTGCCAGAGATGACGCCCTTCACCCGAGACTAAACGATTAGGCGCGTAGCTGATAAACGGCAGCGCTGCTGCGATTGCCGTCAGCAACAGCAGCAGCGCCAGAACAGGATTAATACGTAGATAAGTCACGGGAAATTACTTCGTCCACCCTTTTTGTTTCAGGTAGTCGGCAGCCACTTTTTTGGCATCCAGTCCTTCCACTGCAATGCTGGCATTCAGTTGCTGCAATGTTTTTGCATCGAGGCTGGCGAAGACTGGCTGTAGCCACTGTGCCATTTGCGGATACTCCTTCAACACCGATTCACGCACCACTGGTGCAGGCGCGTAGATAGGTTGCACACCTTGCGGATCGCTTAAGGTTTGCAGCCCCAGCGCCGCTACCGGGCCGTCGGTGCCGTAAGCCATTGCAGCATTAACGCCAGAGGTTTGCTGGGCAGCGGCTTTGATCGTCACCGCCGTGTCGCCACCAGCCAGTGACAGCAACTGATCCTGACCGAGCTTAAAGCCATAGGCTTTTTCAAACGCGGGTAACGCATCGGCGCGTTCGATAAACTCTGCCGAGGCTGCCAGTTTGAAGGTGCCGCCCTCTTTCAGATAACGACTCAGGTCAGCAAGCGAAGTGAGTTTGTTTTTCTCTGCCACATCCTGACGCACGGCGATAGTCCAGGTGTTATTTGCAGGCGCGGGCGTCAGCCAGATTAACTTGTTTTGCTCTGCATCGAGTTTTTTGACTTTCTCGTAACCTTGCTGCGCGTTTTTCCATGCCGCATCGTTTTCATCTTTAAAGAAGAAAGCGCCATTGCCGGTATATTCCGGATAGATATCCAGTTCACCGGAAGTAATCGCCCCGCGCACCACAGGAGTCGTTCCGAGTTGCACTTTATTCACCGTCGGTACGCCGTGGCTTTCCAGCACCTGCAAAATGATATTGCCGAGTAGCGCACCTTCGGTATCGATTTTTGAACCGACTTTAACGGGGGAAGCCGCGTGCAGCGGCAGGCTCACGGCTGCCAACAAAACCAGTGAACCTGCCCAGACCTTTGAGAGTGGCATGATGCTTTCCTCATTCTTTTACTGTTGTTTTCAGCGAATTAAGAGAAAAGCATAGTTGATAATGACAGAGTTAGCCTGAGCGGAAGGATTCAGTTGCAGAATCAGATAAATACTTAAAGGGCATATTTTGCCCGGCGTTTCTTGCCGGATGCGGCGTAAACGCCTTATCCGGCCTACAAAGGGCGAAAATTCAGCAAGTTAAGATATGAACATCAGGCAAAGGGCGCAAACGTCGCGCCCTTACTAAAGCATTACAGCAACTCAAACTCGCCTTTCTTAACGCGTGCGGAATCAGTGCCGATAAAGACATTGAACTTGCCAGGCTCGGCGTCATATTTCATCTGTTGATTCCAGAACTTCAGCGCCTCAATATCAATCGGGAAGCTGACGGTCTGAGTTTCGCCCGGCTTCAGGGTGATTTTCTCAAAGCCTTTCAGCTGCTTCACCGGGCGGCTCATAGAAGCCGTCACATCCTGCAAGTACATCTGCACTACCGTGGCCCCCTCGCGCTTACCGGTGTTCGTCACCTGCACGCTGGCCGTCACTTTGCCGTCACGCTTCATGGTCGGCGCAGAAAGTTTCACATCAGAGACGGTGAAAGTGGTATAGCTCAGACCATAGCCGAACGGATAAAGCGCCCCGTTAGCTTCATCAAAATAACGCGAAGTGTATTTGTTCGGCTTGTCGGCATTATACGGGCGACCGGTATTCAGATGGCTGTAGTACACCGGGATCTGCCCGACAGAACGCGGGAAGGACATTGGCAGCTTGCCGGACGGGTTGTAATCGCCAAACAATACATCGGCAATTGCATTACCGCCTTCAGTCCCCGCAAACCAGGTTTCCAGAATCGCATCAGCCTGCTGATCTTCTTTCACCAGCGCCAGCGGACGCCCGTTCATCAGCACCAGCACCAGCGGTTTACCGGTGGCTTTCAGCGCCGCAATCAAGTCACGTTGGCTTTGCGGAATAGTGATATCGGTCCGGCTGGAGGCTTCGTGCGCCATCCCCTGTGCTTCACCAACTACAGCCACCACCACATCAGATTGTTTCGCCGTCTGCACCGCTTCATCAATCATCTCTTGCGGCGAACGCGGATCGACTTTGACCGCTTCTTCATACTGATTCAGGAAATCGATAATGCCTTTGTCACTGGTAACGTTCGCCCCTTTGGCATACAGCACTTTACCGTTTTCACCGACGGCATTTTTAATCCCGGTCAGTACGGTCACGGATTGATCGGCAACACCGGCTGCGGACCAGCTGCCCATCACGTCACGTTTACTGTCCGCCAGTGGCCCAACCACCGCAATGGTGGCCGATTTTTTCAGCGGTAACGTTTCGAGACGGTTTTTCAGCAACACCAGGCTTTCGCGCGCCACTTCACGCGCTTCTTTACGGTGCAGGCGGCTTTCGGCATTGGTATCCACCGGGTCAGACTCTTTCGGCCCCAAATGGCTGTATGGGTCGTTAAACAATCCCATATCATATTTAACGTTCAGTACATGGCGGGCAGCATCGTCCAGCTCTTCCATCGTCACTTTGCCGGATTTGATCACCCAGGCAGATACTTCGAGTAATACTCGTCGCTCATACTCATGTTGATTCCGGATTTCAGCGCCACGCGCACCGCATCTTCCGGGTCTGCCGCCGTGCCATGTTTAATCAGCTCTTTGATTGCACCGTGATCGGAAACGGTGATGCCTTTAAAGCCCCACTGGTCGCGCAGAACATCTTTCAGCAGCCAGGAATCGGAGGTGGCTGGCGTGCCGTTCAGCGAGTTCAGCGCCACCATCACCGCGCCGCTGCCTGCGTCCAGCCCCGCTTTGTACGGCGGCATATAATCATTAAACAGGCGCTGCGGACTCATATCGACGGTGTTGTACTCTTTACCGCCTTCTACCGCGCCGTATGCGGCAAAGTGTTTGACGCTGGTCATCACCGAGTAGCGATCTGCCGGGCTTTTACCCTGCATCGCTTCCACCATGGTTTTACCCATTGTTGAGGTGAGATACGTATCTTCGCCAAAACCTTCGGAAGCACGTCCCCAGCGCGGATCGCGCGAGACATCGACCATCGGTGCCCAGGTCATATTCAGGCCATCATCTGCCGCTTCATAAGCAGAGACACGTCCGACCGTTTTCACTGCATCGAGGTTAAAAGACGAGGCCAGACCGAGGCTAATCGGGAACACCGTGCGCTGACCGTGCAGCACGTCGTAAGCAAAGAAAAGAGGAATTTTCAGGCGGCTTAATTCCATCACCTGATCCTGCATGGCGCGGATATCCTGACGGGTTACGGTGTTGAAAATCGCCCCAACCTGACCGTCTTTGATCATCTCGCGGATCGCCTCTTTCGGGTTATCCGGGCCGACGCTGATTAAGCGCAGCTGACCAATTTTCTCATCAACTGTCATTTTCTTAAGCAGTTCGGTGACGAACGCATCCCGCGCTTCGGGCGTTAATGGATGGTTGCCGAATAAATCATCCGCCAGTGCTGGCTGCAGGGCCAGACTCACCGCGATTCCTACTGAACATAGCCATTTCATATGGATTTTTCTTCCTCTGTTGCCCGACGAGGCAGCGAAAATGGTGCAAAAACCGTAGTTTGCCATAAGCATGATGGAGAGAGAAAAAGAATGCTCAGTTTATTGTCTGAATTTTCAAAATATTCACTCGCTGAATTGTCATACAAGGCGCTATTCTAGTTTGTGATATTTTTTCGCCACCACAAGGAGTGGAAAATGTCTTCCATGACAACAACTGATAATAAAGCCTTTTTGAATGAACTTGCCCGTCTGGTCGGTCATTCACACCTGCTCACCGATCCCGCAAAAACGGCCCGCTATCGCAAGGGCTTCCGTTCTGGTCAGGGCGACGCGCTGGCTGTCGTTTTCCCTGGCTCACTACTGGAATTGTGGCGGGTGCTGAAAGCCTGCGTCACCGCCGACAAAATTATTCTGATGCAGGCTGCCAATACAGGCCTGACCGAAGGATCGACGCCAAACGGTAACGACTATGATCGCGATATCGTGATCATCAGCACCCTGCGTCTCGACAAGCTGCACGTTCTTGGCAAGGGCGAACAGGTGCTGGCCTATCCGGGCACCACGCTCTATTCGCTGGAAAAAGCCCTCAAACCGCTGGGACGCGAACCGCACTCGGTGATTGGATCGTCGTGTATAGGCGCATCGGTTATCGGCGGTATTTGTAACAACTCCGGCGGCTCGCTGGTGCAACGTGGCCCGGCGTATACCGAAATGTCGTTATTCGCGCGTATAAATGAAGACGGCAAACTGACGCTGGTGAACCATCTGGGGATTGATCTGGGCGAAACGCCGGAGCAGATCCTTAGCAAGCTGGATGATGATCGCATCAAAGATGACGATGTGCGTCACGATGGTCGTCACGCCCACGATTATGACTATGTCCACCGCGTTCGTGATATTGAAGCCGACACGCCCGCACGTTATAACGCCGATCCGGATCGGTTATTTGAATCTTCTGGTTGCGCCGGGAAGCTGGCGGTCTTTGCTGTACGTCTAGATACCTTCGAAGCGGAAAAAAATCAGCAGGTGTTTTATATCGGCACCAACCAGCCGGAAGTGCTGACCGAAATCCGCCGTCATATTCTGGCTAACTTCGAAAATCTGCCGGTTGCCGGGGAATATATGCACCGGGATATCTACGATATTGCGGAAAAATACGGCAAAGACACCTTCCTGATGATTGATAAGTTAGGCACCGACAAGATGCCGTTCTTCTTTAATCTCAAGGGACGCACCGATGCGATGCTGGAGAAAGTGAAATTCTTCCGTCCGCATTTTACTGACCGTGCGATGCAAAAATTCGGTCACCTGTTCCCCAGCCATTTACCGCCGCGCATGAAAAACTGGCGCGATAAATACGAGCATCATCTGCTGTTAAAAATGGCGGGCGATGGCGTGGGCGAAGCCAAATCGTGGCTGGTGGATTATTTCAAACAGGCCGAAGGCGATTTCTTTGTCTGTACGCCGGAGGAAGGCAGCAAAGCGTTTTTACACCGTTTCGCCGCTGCGGGCGCAGCAATTCGTTATCAGGCGGTGCATTCCGATGAAGTCGAAGACATTCTGGCGTTGGATATCGCTCTGCGGCGTAACGACACCGAGTGGTATGAGCATTTACCGCCGGAGATCGACAGCCAGCTGGTGCACAAGCTCTATTACGGCCATTTTATGTGCTATGTCTTCCATCAGGATTACATAGTGAAAAAAGGCGTGGATGTGCATGCGTTAAAAGAACAGATGCTGGAACTGCTACAGCAGCGCGGCGCGCAATACCCTGCCGAGCATAACGTCGGTCATTTGTATAAAGCACCGGAGACGTTGCAGAAGTTCTATCGCGAGAACGATCCGACCAACAGCATGAATCCGGGGATCGGTAAAACCAGTAAACGGAAAAACTGGCAGGAAGTGGAGTAAAAATTACGGATGGCATAGTATCGCCATCCGTCATTCACTTAATCGTTCTGTGCCGTCTGCCCCGCCGCCGCCATTTGGGCGGCTTTTTGTTTTTTATAGCTCAACGCTGCTGCCGGCACAGGCATCACTTTACCGGTTTCAATCCAGGTACGCAGGCGGCTGGCATCGGCAAAATGGGTATATTTGCCAAACGCGTCCATCACTACCAGCGCCACCGGTTTATTATTGATAACCGTACGCATCACCAGACAATGGCCCGCCGCATTGGTAAAGCCGGTTTTGGTTAACTGAATATTCCAGTTATCGCGATACACCAGATGATTAGTATTGCGGAACGGCAGCGTATACGTCGGGTTAGAGAAGGTTGCCATATCTTCCCGGGTAGTACTTAACTGCCCGATCAACGGATATTGTTTGCTGGCAATGAGCAGTTTGGTTAAGTCACGGGCAGTTGAAACGTTATGCACCGACAATCCGGTAGGTTCAACAAAGCGCGTGTTGTTCATTCCGAGCGATTTCGCTTTCGCATTCATTGCCTTAATAAAGGCTTTGTAACCACCGGGATAATGGTGTGCAAGGCTTGCCGCCGCGCGGTTTTCTGAAGACATCAGCGCCAGCAACAGCATATCTTTACGGCTGATTTCGCTATTCAGTCGTACGCGCGAATAGACCCCTTTCATCTCCGGCGTCTGGCTGATATCCACTTTTAGTTTTTCATCCAGCGGCAGTCGTGCATCCAGCACAACCATCGCGGTCATTAATTTGCTGATAGACGCAATCGGACGCACCAGATCCGGGTGGTTCGAATAGATCACTTTGTTGGTATTCAGATCAACAATCATCGCGCTACCGGAGGCAATTTCCGGTTGTGAAGCGGTGGTAGCGGCTGGCGGTTTTGCCATAGGGGAGGCGGTGGTGGCGCCTGCCGTTTTCGCAACGGCCTGCGGTGCCAAAGGCACAGCCAGCATCAGGGCCAGGCTAAATAAAGAAACTCGAAATTTCGGCATGATGAGCATTCAGATAGTGGTTCACGCGCACGGGTTGCGCACCGCCGGAGTAAGGATTTACTGAGGCTAGCGACGCCATCATAACGAGCAAAAAGTGCGATCGTCAAAGGAGAATCGTGAGGAAATGCTGCATTGCTGACATTTACGCCAGCAATGCAACGTCAAAGAACTTTCTAGAACAAACGATAACCGTAGCCCCATAGTATAACGGTTAGGGCGAGCAGCACTTCCAGTACCAGCACGCCAATCGCCAGCGTCGAACTAGAGAAGCTAAGGCCTTCCTCTTTGTTGATATTCAGGAAGCTCGGAATACCAAGGTAAAGCAGGTAGCCGGTGTAAAACAGCGCCACCGTGCCGACCAGCGCACACAACCAGACCAGTGGATAAAGCGCCACCAGACCGCTTAAAAACAGCGGAGTTGCAACGTAGCCCGCGAAGACCATGCAGTGCGCAAGTGACGGACGCTGCGGATAATTACGCGCCATCCACCAGATGACCCGCCCCATCACCGCAACCCCAGCCAGCATAACGCCGTAAAACAAGACAGCCAGCGCCAGTCCGGTAAACCAGGATAACTTCAGGATAGTGCCATCGCCAAAATTCCAGCCAATCTGTGTAGTGCCAATGAAGGCGCAAATCACCGGAATCGCCGCCATCAGCAAAACGTGGTGGGTGTAATGGTGAGAAATCGTTTCGTTTTCGCGATTAATCACCTGCATTTCACGATCGGGATGGGAAAACAGTCCCCAGACATGGCTCATACCGCCCCCTTGTTGTGAGTTCATGAACCTGACAGTTCAAGTATAAGTCAGCTTGTGATTATTTTTTGTTCGCTCATGTAATTTGCACCGTCTGATGTACGTCCTTTTTCAGCGTGAATGATTCACAGGGTGTATGCTTACTGGCAACCAAAGGGAGACAGACTGGCCTATGGATCTCAATACACTCATCTCACAATATGGTTATGCCGCGCTGGTGATCGGTAGCCTGGCGGAAGGTGAAACCGTGACTTTGCTGGGAGGCGTTGCGGCACATCAGGGACTATTAAAGTTCCCGCTGGTGGTACTTTCTGTGGCGCTTGGCGGCATGATTGGCGACCAGGTGCTTTATCTGTGCGGGCGGCGGTTTGGCGGCAAGCTGTTACGCCGTTTCTCGAAACATCAGGATAAAATTGAGCGGGCGCAGAAACTTATCCAACGCCATCCGTATCTGTTTGTCATTGGTACGCGCTTTATGTATGGCTTTCGGTGATTGGCCCGACGCTGATTGGTGCCAGCCAGCTGCCGCCGAAAATCTTTCTGCCGCTTAATATTCTCGGCGCATTTGCCTGGGCGTTGATTTTTACCACTATTGGTTACGCTGGTGGTCAGGTGATTGCGCCGTGGTTGCACACTCTCGACCAGCATTTGAAGCACTGGGTCTGGTTGATTCTGGTCGTGGTTCTGGTGGTAGGCGTGCGCTGGTGGCTGAAACGGCGCGGGAAGAAAAAGCCGGATCATCAGGCGTAAAACCATTGCCCTGGGTAAGGCGTTCGCGCCGCATCCGACATCCGGTGCACCATGCCTGATGCGACGCTTGTGCGTCTTATCATGCCTACCAAAATTTTACCCATTGAAATAACCACGCACCTCACTGCGCTATTCTGGGTTGAACTGCGGATTCGCCAACATAAAGCCGCCATCCACTATCAACGACTGCCCGGTGGTGTAATTTGCGCCCTCTGAGCACAGCCACGCTACCAGGCTGGCAATCTCATGCGTTGCGCCAAAACGCCGCAGAGGAATCGAAGGCTCCGCGTCGGGCTTCACGTCGCTGTCATCCATGCCATTCATTGGCGTGGCGATCGCCCCAGGCGCGACTGCGTTCACCAAAATCTTATGCCTGACCAGCTCCAGCGCCATCGTTTTGGTTAACCCGCCGAGCGCATGTTTAGCGGCTGTGTAAGCGCTGGCATCCGGCAGCGGCGTATGTTCATGTACCGACGTAATGTTGATGATGCGACCGCCCTGCCCTTGTTTCACCATCTGGCGGGCCGCAATTTGTGAGCATAAAAATGCACCATCGACATCAACGGTAAAAATCTTGCGCCACTCATCGAAAGCCATATCAAGAAACGGCGCTTTGGTCATTGCGCCCGCATTATTCACCAGCACATCAATACGCCCCAGCCGTTGAATGAGTTTCTCCAGCGCCTGCGCACCTTCTGGCAGTTTACCGAGATCCAGCTGCACGATCTCCGCACGTACGCCGTGGCTAACTACCTCACGCGCGGTATCTTTTGCCCCTTCTTCATCTGAGTGCCAGGTAATGCCAATATCAAACCCCTGCTGCGCCAGTAATAACGCGCACTCTTTGCCGATCCCCGAATCGGAGGCGGTAATAATCGCAACCTGTGCCATCGAGTTCTCCACTTAACGCTGAATAAACGTTAAGTATAGAAGGCGCATATCATCAGCGTTTGTAACCCCCGCCCAACGCACCAGTGAGTTGAATGGAAGCATCCAGCCACTGCCCTTGCAATAACAGGCCATTGGCCCGCTCACGCAGCGCGGGGATTCTGGCTTCGCTGACGCGGGAACCAGCAATGATGCCCGCGTTAAAGCGCGCCTGCGCAAGACCTACCACACGCAAGGCATCGCGCTCAATTTGCGCCTGATGCTGGTTTTTCTCCGCAAGTGTCTGAACCTGACTGGCTGCCCGCGCCACGTCATTCACCGCTTCAACCACCGCTTTGTTGTAGCTGGCGATAGACAAGTTGCTTTCGGCTTTTGCGATATCGAGATTGGCGTTAAGACGACCACTATCGAAAATGGGTAGCGTCAGGCCTGCCGTAACGCCCATTTGCTGCGCGGAATGACGGAACAGATCGCTTAAGTGCAACGCATCCTGTTGCAGGAAGGCCATCAGGTTGATGTCAGGATAAAATGCCGCTTTTGCCGCATCAATGGTGCTTAGCGATGACTCAACGTACCAGTGCGCCGCCTGCAAATCTGCCCGCCGGGCCAGTAAGGAGTACCCCAGTTCATCAGGAAGCTGGCTTGCCACTTTCGGCAACGCGACCGGTTTAAGCTTCAATGACTTTGTCTGGTTATTTGTAAGTGCGCTTAACCGTGCCTCAATAATTTTCATTTTCCCCGCGACATCGTTGAGCTGCTGCCGGGTTTTGCTGGCATTAATATCGGTTTCCACACCTTCAACTGAAGAAGTAATCCCGTTCTGATATAGCTGGCGATCGGTCGCGATAATGGTGTTCTGCTCTTTTTCTATTTGCTGCAAGACCGTGTTTAACGCCGCCTGGGTTTGCCACTCCCAGTACAGGCGGGCTACGCTGCCAGCCAGCAATTGGCGGGTTTGCTCGCGTTCCGCCGCCCGTGCTTTAACCGTACCCAGGCGGGCAGTAACCTCCGCCCGATTCTTTCCCCAGATATCGAGATGCCAGCCCGCCGTTAAGCCAAAAGTTCCGTTGGTGTACCACGGACCGGTCGTACCTGCGGCCGGATCGTTCAGAGCAAACGGCCCCATTAGCCCTTCTGCCGACATTTTTTGCCGCTCCATATCCGCCGAAAAGTCGATCTGCGGACCATCCTGAGTGGCAACTGCCTTCGCCTGGGCTTCAGCTAGCTGAATGCGCTGTTCAGCCACCTGCATATCCGGTGCGTTCTGTAGTGCATTGTTAATTAAGGAAGTGAGTTGATTATCGTGATACTCCAGCCACCATTGGCTGTCTGGCCAACCATTTTTCAGCGCCGTGGGTAATGCGGTGTCAACTTGTGCAGCGGGCGTTTGCTGGCTTAACGCCTGGCGGGTTTCATGCATAGGCGCACACCCGGCCAGCATCAGTAACAGCGGAAAACAGGCGATGGCTGGATAAAAGGAATCACGATTCATGGGGGAATAATCAGGTAAGAAAAGGTGCGCGGAGATTACCGTGTGTTGCGATATATTTTTTAGTTTCGCGTGGCAATACATCAGTAGCAATAAAACGACATACCCAGAAAAATATAGACTAAGTAAATGATATCTTCCGATTTATCTTAATCGTTTATGGATAACGGCAAAGGGCTTCGTTTTTTCCTATACTTATTCAGCACTCACAAATAAAGGAACGCCAATGAAAATTATACTCTGGGCTGTATTGATTATTTTCCTGATTGGGCTACTGGTGGTGACTGGCGTATTTAAGATGATATTTTAAAATTAATTAATGTCATCAGGTCCGAAAATAACGAGAATATTTCAGTCTCTCATCCTGTTGCGCTCCTGTCATGTGCATTGCTTCATATAATCACTGGCGCAAGGAGCGCGCAGGGGGCGGCCAATCGCCGCCGCCCCCTGCACCCCCGGGCTCTGGCGAACAAAATCGCCGCTGCGCGGTGCCCTCGGCTTATCCCTTACGGCTACCGGGTCGGGCGCGAGGTAACATCCCTGTAAAACGCGCCCTCAGCCCACATCCATGTGGGCTGCCCCGGCCTTCAGGGAACGCCTCGGCAATTTTGACGCCACCAAACAACCGTGCGGCCTATTGATAAAGAGCTAACACATTGTCAAAAAACATCACTATGGTTTTTTAGAGTTTCTCGATATCAATTGCCTGAATAGCCCTTGCAATATCAGGGGAATTATTCAACACCCGAACATGCTGAAATAATTCCGTTGCTTCATCGTATTCTTTACGCAAATAACTCAACCACTGTTTAATCCGCGCAACGTGATATAACCCGGTATCGCCCTGCTTTTCCAGACGGGTATATTTTTGCAGCAAAGCAACCACCTCCGGCCACGGCATTCGCGGTTCGTTATATTTTACCACCCGGCTCAGGTTGGGAATATTGAGCGCCCCGCGACCAATCATCACTGCGTCGCAGCCGCTGATCGCCATGCATTGTTGCGCGCTCTGCCAGTCCCAGATTTCACCGTTGGCAATCACCGGAATATTCAGCCGCTGGCGAATCTCGCCAATCGCCTGCCAGTCAATATGCTCCGCGCGGTAACCCTGCTCTTTCGTCCGCCCATGCACCACCAGCTCCGTAGCGCCAGCCTGTTGAACCGCATCGGCGATTTCAAATTTCTTCTCACCGCTGTCCCAGCCCAGACGCACTTTCACGCTGACGGGCAAATGCGCCGGTACAGCTTCACGCATCGCTTTTGCACCCTGGTAGATGAGTTCAGGATCTTTGAGTAACGTCGCCCCACCACCGCTACCGTTGACCGTTTTCGACGGGCAGCCGCAATTGAGATCCACGCCCCAGGAACCTAATTCCACCGCACGGGCGGCGTTCTCTGCCAGCCATTGTGGGAACTGACCTAACAACTGCACGCGCACCAGCGTACCAGATGGTGTCCGGCTGGCGTTTTGTAGCTCAGGGCAAATGCGATGAAAGACTTTTACCGGCAGCAGTTGATCCACCACGCGGACAAACTCGGTGATGCACAGATCGTAGTCGTTAACTTCGGTCAGCAATTCACGCACCAGAGAGTCAAGCACTCCCTCCATCGGTGCCAGTAACACACGCATATCATCACCCGCAAAAAAATGAGGCGCTATGTTAGCGCCTATGGTCAGCGGATTAAAGGTCTGCAAAGAGGGATTGCTGCAAACTGCAATCCCTCTCTATGCTTGATGTATGCCTGAGTTCGTTGCGCATTGCGTAATGCCGGGGAGCGAAAAAATAAGCGCTGATTTCTTAATGTGATCGGTAGCACGTTTTACGAATTAATTGTATGATGAATCCATCTCATCTGGGGTGTTGATTATGAGTAAGACACTGAACATTATCTGGCAATATTTACGCGCTTTCGTCCTGATTTATGCCTGCCTGTATGCAGGCATTTTCATTGCTTCCCTGCTACCGGTAACCATTCCGGGCAGCATCATCGGGATGCTGATCCTGTTTGTCCTGCTGGCCTTGCAAATTCTTCCGGCAAAATGGGTCAATCCGGGGTGCTACGTACTGATTCGCTATATGGCGCTATTGTTTGTGCCGATTGGCGTAGGCGTCATGCAATATTTTGATTTGCTCCGCGCACAGTTTGGCCCGGTAGTGGTTTCCTGTGCAGTCAGTACGCTGGTGGTTTTTCTGGTGGTGAGCTGGAGTTCGCAACTGGTGCACGGTGAACGTAAAGTCGTAGGTCAGAAAGGATCAGAAGAATGATGGCGAATATCTGGTGGTCATTACCGCTGACATTGATTGTCTTTTTTGCCGCCCGCAAACTGGCGGCACGGTATAAGTTTCCCTTGCTTAACCCGTTGCTGGTAGCAATGGTGGTGATCATTCCTTTTTTAATGCTGACCGGCATTTCTTACGACAGCTACTTTAAAGGTAGCGAAGTGCTAAACGATCTGCTGCAACCGGCGGTCGTCGCGCTGGCCTATCCTTTATATGAGCAGCTACACCAGATCCGCGCGCGCTGGAAATCGATCATCACCATCTGTTTTATCGGCAGCGTGGTTGCGATGGTGACGGGGACTTCCGTGGCATTGTTGATGGGCGCTTCACCGGAAATCGCCGCGTCAATCCTGCCGAAATCAGTCACCACGCCTATTGCAATGGCGGTTGGCGGCAGTATTGGCGGTATTCCGGCAATCAGCGCTGTTTGCGTGATTTTCGTCGGCATCCTCGGCGCTGTGTTTGGCCATACATTGCTTAATGCGATGCGTATTCGTACCAAAGCTGCGCGCGGTCTGGCAATGGGGACAGCCTCGCACGCCCTCGGTACGGCGCGCTGCGCCGAGCTGGATTATCAGGAAGGTGCATTTAGTTCGCTGGCGCTGGTGTTGTGCGGGATAATTACTTCGCTGATCGCACCGTTCCTTTTCCCGATTATTCTGGCAGTAATGGGCTAAAATTTGCGATGCGTCGCGCATTTTTGATGTATGTTTCACGCGTTGCATAATTAATGAGATTCAGATCACATATAAAGCCATAACGGGTTCGTAAACTGTTATCCCATTACATGATTATGAGGCAACGCCATGCATCCACGTTTTCAAACCGCTTTTGCCCAACTTGCGGATAACTTGCAATCTGCACTGGAACCTATTCTGGCAGACAAGTACTTCCCCGCTTTGTTGACCGGGGAGCAAGTCTCATCGCTGAAGAGCGCAACGGGGCTGGACGAAGACGCGCTGGCATTCGCACTACTTCCGCTGGCGGCGGCCTGTGCGCGTACGCCATTGTCGAATTTTAATGTTGGCGCAATTGCGCGCGGTGTGAGCGGAACCTGGTATTTTGGTGCCAATATGGAATTTATTGGTGCGACAATGCAGCAAACCGTTCATGCCGAACAAAGCGCGATCAGCCACGCCTGGTTGAGTGGTGAAAAAGCGCTTGCAGCCATCACCGTTAACTACACGCCTTGTGGTCACTGCCGTCAGTTTATGAATGAACTGAACAGCGGTCTGGATCTGCGTATTCATCTGCCGGGCCGCGAGGCACACGCGCTGCGTGACTATCTGCCGGATGCCTTTGGGCCGAAAGATCTGGAGATTAAAACGCTGCTGATGGACGAGCAGGATCACGGCTATGCGCTGACTGGTGATGCGCTTTCTCAGGCGGCGATTGCAGCGGCAAACCGTTCGCACATGCCTTACAGTAAGTCGCCAAGCGGTGTCGCGCTGGAATGTAAAGACGGTCGTATTTTCAGCGGCAGCTACGCTGAAAACGCCGCATTCAACCCGACTCTGCCACCGTTGCAGGGAGCGTTAATTCTGTTGAATCTCAAGGGTTATGATTACCCGGATATCCAGCGCGCGGTTCTGGCAGAAAAAGCCGATGCGCCGTTGATTCAGTGGGATGCCACCTCCGCAACACTGAAAGCTCTCGGCTGTCACAATATCGACCGCGTGCTTCTCGCTTAAGCCTGGTGCCGGATGCGGCGTGAACGCCTTGTCCGGCTTGCCAGCCCTCTCCTGGTGTCGAAATTCCCGGCAAACAGTTTGCCGTTTCTTGCGCAAAACCAGCGGGTAAAGTAGCCTGATGGAAATTTTCCTTAGATCGAGTCTCCTGCATGTTAAAGCGCGTGTTCCTCAGCCTGTTAGTCCTGATCGGCTTGCTGCTGTTGACTGTGCTCGGCCTCGATCGCTGGATGAGCTGGAAAACCGCGCCTTATATCTACGACGAATTGCAGGATCTCCCCTACCGCCAGGTCGGCGTGGTGCTCGGCACAGCAAAATATTATCGTACTGGCGTAATTAATCAGTATTATCGCTACCGCATTCAAGGAGCGATTAATGCCTATAACAGCGGTAAGGTAAATTATCTATTACTGAGCGGCGATAACGCATTGCAAAGTTATAATGAGCCGATGACCATGCGCAAAGATTTAATCGCTGCTGGTGTCGACCCATCAGATATTGTTCTCGATTACGCAGGCTTTCGTACGCTGGATTCCATCGTGCGTACACGCAAAGTTTTCGATACTAATGATTTCATTATTATCACCCAACGTTTCCACTGTGAGCGGGCATTATTTATTGCGCTGCATATGGGGATTCAGGCTCAGTGTTATGCCGTACCGTCACCGAAAGATATGCTGTCAGTACGTATTCGCGAATTTGCCGCCCGTTTCGGTGCGCTGGCTGACCTTTATATTTTTAAACGTGAACCGCGTTTTTTAGGGCCGCTGGTCCCTATTCCGGCTATGCACCAGGTGCCGGAAGATGCGCAGGGGTATCCCGCCGTCACACCCGAACAGTTACTTGAATTACAAAAGAAACAAGGAAAGTAGTTATGGATGTACAGCAGTTTTTTGTCGTTGCCGTTTTTTTCCTTATCCCGATATTTTGTTTCCGCGAAGCATGGAAAGGCTGGCGCGCAGGCGCGATTGATAAACGGGTTAAAAATGCACCGGAACCGGTGTATGTCTGGCGAGCAAAAAATCCCGGACTCTTTTTCGCTTATATGGTGGCATATATCGGCTTCGGAATTTTATCTATCGGCATGATTGTTTATCTTATTTTCTATCGTTAATATTTTCTCTTTTCTGTTAATTATTGAGAATAATTATTACTTCACTCAATAAGCTGCGGATATAACATTCTGAACCGCAGCTATTTGTGAATCCTTTCACAGTATAAATTTCCCCACGCGCATAGCCTTAATATCAGCACGCAATATTTATACTCTAAATAATTCGAGTTGCAGGAAGGCGACAAGTGAGTGAGTCCCCAGCACATGCAACTTGAAGTATGACGAGTATATTTAGCGTTCGCCTTAATTACTCATAGCATTAAGGAAGATCACATGCCGCAACAAAATTATCTGGATGAACTCACTCCGGCTTTTACGCCGTTACTGGCGATTAAAGAAGCCTCTCGCTGTTTATTATGTCACGACGCTCCCTGTAGTCAGGCTTGCCCGGCACAGACCGATCCGGGGAAATTTATTCGCTCAATCTACTTTCGTAATTTTAAAGGCGCTGCCGAGACAATTCGCGAAAATAATGCCCTCGGTGCCGTTTGTGCCAGAGTGTGCCCGACGGAGAAATTATGCCAAAGCGGTTGTACCCGTGCCGGTGTTGATGCTCCCATTGATATCGGCCGCTTACAGCGTTTTGTTACTGATTTTGAACAACAAACCGGGATGGAAATTTATCAGCCCGGTACTAAAACGCTCGGCAAAGTCGCGATTATTGGCGCAGGTCCTGCCGGATTGCAGGCCAGTGTGACACTGACAAACCAGGGTTATGACGTCACGATTTATGAGAAAGAAGCGCACCCCGGTGGCTGGTTGCGTAACGGTATTCCGCAATTCCGGTTACCGCAATCAGTGCTGGATGCAGAGATCGCCCGTATTGAAAAAATGGGCGTGACCATTAAGTGCAACAACGAAGTCGGTAACACACTCACCCTTGAGCAGCTGAAAGCAGAAAACCGCGCGGTACTGGTCACCGTGGGGTTATCAAGCGGTTCCGGGCTACCGCTGTTTGAGCATAGCGACGTTGAGATTGCCGTCGACTTCTTGCAACGTGCACGACAGGCGCAAGGCGATATCAGCATTCCACAAAGCGCATTAATTATCGGCGGCGGTGATGTCGCGATGGACGTAGCCAGCACGCTGAAAGTTCTCGGCTGTCAGGCGGTAACTTGCGTAGCGCGTGAAGAGTTAGATGAGTTTCCGGCAAGCGAAAAAGAGTTTGCCAGCGCCCGGGAGCTGGGCGTTTCGATCATCGATGGATTCACGCCAGTAGCCGTGGAAGGCAATAAAGTCACGTTTAAGCATGTACGGTTATCGGGCGAACTGACGATGGCGGCAGATAAAATTATTCTCGCCGTCGGTCAGCATGCCAGACTGGATGCCTTTGCGGAGTTAGAGCCGCAGCGTAACACCATCAAAACACAAAATTATCAGACCCGCGATCCGCAAGTCTTTGCTGCTGGCGATATTGTTGAGGGTGACAAAACCGTGGTCTATGCCGTGAAAACCGGGAAAGAAGCCGCCGAGGCGATTCATCACTATTTAGAGGGAGCTTGCTCATGTTAACGAAAGATCTTTCGATTACTTTTTGCGGCGTGAAGTTTCCCAACCCGTTCTGCCTCTCTTCTTCGCCGGTAGGCAACTGCTATGAGATGTGTGCCAAAGCCTACGACACAGGTTGGGGCGGTGTGGTGTTTAAAACGATCGGCTTTTTTATCGCCAACGAAGTCTCGCCGCGTTTTGATCATCTGGTGAAAGAAGATACCGGTTTTATCGGCTTCAAAAATATGGAGCAGATTGCTGAACATCCGTTGGAAGAGAATCTGGCCGCCCTGCGTCAGCTGAAGGAAGATTACCCGGACAAAGTATTGATCGCTTCGATCATGGGGGAAAATGAGCAGCAATGGGAGGAGCTGGCGCGCCTGGTGCAAGAAGCTGGCGCGGATATGATCGAGTGTAACTTCTCCTGTCCGCAAATGACTTCTCATGCGATGGGTAGCGATGTCGGGCAAAGCCCGGAGCTGGTAGAAAAATATTGTCGGGCAGTGAAACGGGGTTCCACGCTGCCAATGCTGGCGAAGATGACGCCGAATATCGGTGATATGTGCGAAGTGGCGCTGGCGGCGAAGCGCGGCGGCGCAGATGGCATTGCGGCGATTAACACCGTTAAATCCATCACCAATATCGATCTTAATCAGAAAATCGGTATGCCGATCGTTAACGGAAAATCGAGTATTTCCGGATATTCCGGTAAAGCGGTAAAACCGATCGCCCTGCGCTTCATTCAGCAAATGCGCACCCATCCAGAACTGCGCGATTTCCCAATCAGCGGTATTGGCGGCATTGAAACCTGGGAGGATGCGGCGGAGTTTTATTGCTCGGCGCAGCAACGTTACAGGTGACCACCGGCATCATGCAGTACGGGTATCGGATAGTGGAAGATATGGCAAGCGGGTTGTCGCATTATCTCGCCGATCAGGGATTTGATTCGTTGCAGGAGATGGTAGGTCTGGCGAATAACAATATTGTCCCGGCGGAAGATTTAGACCGCAGTTATATTGTCTATCCCCGTATCAATCTTGATAAATGTGTTGGCTGTGGACGCTGTTATATTTCCTGTTACGACGGCGGTCACCAGGCGATGGAATGGAGCGAGAAAACCCGCACACCGCATTGTAATACCGAGAAATGTGTGGGTTGTCTGCTTTGTGGTCACGTCTGCCCGGTGGGTTGTATTGAGCTCGGGGAAGTGAAGTTTAAGAAAGGCGAGAAAGAACACCCGGTAACGTTGTAAAACCAGAGACGCATCCGGCATTTGGCACCGATTGCCGGATGCAGCGCATCCGGCAATATCCACAATCACATCACTTCTTACGCGCGTATTTCAGTGAATCCAGCGCTACGGCGAAGATAATAATCGCCCCTTTGATGATGTACTGCCAGTATGGGTTTACGCCGATATACGTCAGGCCATAGTTGATGACGGTAAAAATAATTACCCCGGTCACCACACCAATCACCGTCCCCACACCGCCGCTGAACGATACACCGCCTACCACGCACGCCGCGATAGCATCCAGCTCATACATAAAGCCGAGGTTGTTGGTGGCAGAGCCGATACGTCCGGCTTCTAACATCCCGCCAAAGGCATAGAACACGCCAGACAACGCGTAGATCATCAGCAGGTTCAGGCCGACGTTGACACCAGATACTTTTGCCGCTTCCGGGTTACCGCCAATGGCAAAAATGTTCTTACCGAAGCGGGTTTTGTTCCACAACACCCAGACGAACGCCACCGCAATCAACGCGTAGAAGGTGATGTAAGAGAGACGGAAACTCCCCAGCGCGACAAAGCCCTGAGCAAAGGTAGAGAAGCCACTGTCAAAACCAGAAATTGGCGACGCCCCGACAAAATCGTAATAGAGCGAGTTGATGCCATAGACGATGATCATCGTGCCGAGCGTGGTAATGAACGGCGTCACGTTGAGATAAGCGATAATCAGACCGTTGATCAAACCGATCACCGCACCAATGGCACAGACAATCAGAATAACCAGCGCAATCGGCATCGTCGCCATTTCCGGGAACACTTTGTTAGCGTTATCCATGGACTGCAATAATGTCGCAGCCACCACTGCCGCCAGCCCTACCTGACGACCAGCAGAAAGATCGGTCCCCTGGGTGACAATTAACCCTGCCACACCGAGCGCGATAATAATACGCACCGATGACTGGGTGAGAATATTACTTAAGTTCAACAGACTTAAAAATGTTGGGTCCTGGAAAATAATAATCGCCAGCAAAACTAAAAGAACGACGTAAATACCGCCCTCTTTCAGGTAAGTAAGAAAACTTTTCTTATTTAACGCACTCATGGGAAGCCCCTAATCTTAAAGGTGCAAAGACGCAAGACGCAGAATTTCGTTTTGCGTTGTTGTTTTTGTATCGACAATTCCGGAAACGAGACCATTGCTCATGACCAGAATACGGTCTGTTATCCCTAACAACTCAGGCATTTCAGAGGAGATAATAATAATCCCCTTGCCTTTCTTCGCCAGTTCGGCAATTAACTGATAGATCTCAAACTTCGCCCCGACATCAATACCGCGCGTCGGTTCATCGAGCATTAATATTTCTGGTTGCGTTAGTAGCCAGCGACCAATAATCACCTTTTGCTGATTACCACCGGAGAGCGAACCAATTTGCGTCCGATGACCCGGCGTTTTTACCCGCATCGAATCAATCACCCACTGGGTATCGCTTTTCATCCGCGAGTTATCCAGTAAACCAACTTTATTTTTGTAGTTGCGAATATTGGAAATTAACGAGTTAAAACCAATATCCAGATAGGCATAAATTCCCGTTGAGCGGCGCTCCTCAGTTACCAGTGCAAATCCGTGGTTTATGGCTTCGTTGGCATTATGGTTATTGATCTGTTTGCCGTGCAACGTTATGGTGCCAGCCGATTTCTCGCGAATACCAAATAACGTCTCAACAATATCGGTACGTTTCGCCCCCACCAGACCGGCAATACCGAGGATCTCCCCTTTATGCAGATCAAACGAGACATCGCGAATCGACGGCTGGCGCAGTGACGTCAGGTTACGCACCTCGAGGATGACTTCGCCCGGCTTGTTTTCTTTGTCAGGGAAACGCTGGTTAAGAGAACGCCCAACCATCATGGCGATGATCTTGTCCATCGTCAGTCCTGCCAGCGGTTCGGTGGCGATCCACTGACCGTCGCGCAATACGGTAACTTCATCACATAACTGGAAGATTTCTTCCATTTTATGCGAGATATAAACAATACCGCAGCCGCGCTCTTTTAATTTACGAATAATAGTGAACAGATGATTGACCTCTTTTTCGGTTAACGAAGAAGTCGGTTCATCCATAATCACAATTTTCGCGTTATAGGAAAACGCTTTGGCGATTTCGATCATCTGCATTTGCGAAACGGATAATGTGCCGACGCGCGCACGCGGATCGATATCAATATCCAGTTCATCAAAAATCGCTTTGGTTTCGCGGTACATTTTGTCCTGATCGACAAACATGCCTTTGGTGGGATATCGCCCCAGCCACATGTTATCCATCACCGAACGTTGTAATACCAGGTTTAACTCCTGGTGTACCATCGAAATACCATTTTCCAGTGCTTCTTTGGCAGAATGGAAATCGATCTCTTTACCCTGGAATAAAATGGTGCCGGAGTCTTTTTGATAAATACCAAACAGGCATTTTAATAATGTTGATTTTCCTGCGCCGTTTTCCCCCATTAATGCATGGATAGAATGTGGCCGGACTTTTAAATTAACGTTATCAAGTGCCTTAACACCAGGAAAAGACTTGTTGATACCGCTCATTTCCAACAAGTATTCCCCGGAAGACGGAGTCGTTGAGCTGACCATATAATTTTACCTTGTTGGCCATACAATAAGGGCGCAGTAATAGACTGCGCCCAATCAGTCTTATTTCTTGCTGAATTCAGCCAGGTTGTCTTTATCTACGCCAACATAAGGTACGCGGACCACTTTGTTGTCGATTTTCCAGTTGGTGCCATCAGCCGCACCTTTGCCATCGGCCAGGTTTTTCGCCAGATCAAAGGTCGCTTTCGCCTGGTTGTTAGCATCGTTCAGTACTGTGCCCGCCAGTGCACCGGATTTCACCAGCGCCAGCGCTTCTGGCAGCGCATCGACGCCAAACACCGGAATGCTGGACTTGTTGTGTGCTTTCAGTGCTTCTACCGCGCCCATTGCCATCGCATCGTTGTTGGCGATAACCACTTCGATTTTGTTGGCGTTCGGGCCAGACAGCCAGGCGTCCATCTTATCTTTCGCCTGAGCGGTGTCCCACATTGCGGTATCTAACTGTAACTGTTCAGTTTTGATGCCTTTATCGTTCAATTCTTTAATCACGTAAGTGGTACGTGCTTCTGCATCCGGATGGCCCGGTTCACCTTTCAGCAGTACGAACTGAATCTGACCGTCTTTGTTCAGATCCCAACCCTGATTCGCCGCCCAGTGTTTAGCAATCAAATCGCCCTGAATAATGCCGGACTCTTTGGAATCAGTGCCAACGTAGTAGGCTTTGTCGTAGCTATCCAGCGCCTTACGAGACGGTTCTTTGTTGAAGAAAACCACCGGCACGTTTTGCCCACGCGCTTTCTCAATCACCGTACCCGCAGCTGCCGGGTCAACCAGGTTGATTGCCAGTGCCTTCACCCCTTTCGCCAGCAATACGTCGATCTGATCGTTCTGCTTGGACTGGTCATTCTGAGAATCATTCATCAGCAGCTGAACATCTGGCGCGGCTTTCGCATCTTGCTCAATAGCCTTGCGCACTACAGACATAAAGTTATCGTCGTACTTATAGATTGTTACACCAATGCGAGTATCAGCAGCGTGTGCAGCGGCACCGAATAACATGCTGGCCATCACAGCAGACAGGGTTAACACCTTCTTATTCATGGTATCTCCGGTTTTTCTTATGCAGGGTAGTGCTTGAGATAAATGCTCGGCGGGGCAGTAGAGTTAATGAAGTGTTACTGAACGCCGAAGCTCACTTTTTAAAATTCGTTCTTCCATGCCCGGTAACGCTCCAGAAAACGGCTTTAATTGTTGTTATGACGCTATTACCTCGGTGAAAGTGATTATTCACTGTTACATACGGGTTACAACGTTAAAACGGTGCAATCATAGCCATCACATTGTTAAGATACTGTGAAATCACTCACAGATTGAAAGCGGTTACATCGCCTGATTTGTTGAGTTAGTGATCGCCGCCGCATTCTGGCGCGTTGCGACAGAATGGCGACGCACTAACGTCGGCATAAAACAGTGGCTGGCACGAGGATCAATATTGCCTGCTGCCCCCTGCAAGGCCAGTTCGGTGGCTAATTTAGCCATTGAAGCAATGGGATAACGCACGGTCGTTAATTGCGGGTCGGTGTAACGGGCGATGGGAATATCATCGAAACCGATGATTGAGAGATGTAACGGAATCGCAATGCCATTATCTTTTAATGCTGTCAGTGCGCCAGCGGCCATATTGTCGTTATAAGCAAATATAGCGGTAAGTTGTAGATTGCGCCCCAGCAGTTCAACCATCGCCGCCTCACCGCCCGGCATGTCCGGCGTACCAGTGCCAATCCAGCTTTCCGGCGGAATAATATCCTGCTCTTTCAACGCACTCATCCAGCCTGCTTTACGCATGGCGTCATCTTCAATGCCGTGACTGGAAGAAAGATAACCAATACGTTGATGACCGTTATTCAGCAACATGCGCGTCGCCATTCGGGCACCGCTGAGATTATCCAGGCAAACGCAACGATGGGCGTACCCCGGCACAACGCGGTTGATTAACACCATACCGGGAATGTTATCCATAAATTGCGCCAGTTCATCGTCACTCAATGCTTTTGAGTGAACAATCAACGCATTACAACGCTGGCGAATTAACACCTCAATGGCGTGACGCTCTTTTTCCGCTTCATGATAGCTATTGCCGATTAGCACGTATTTCTGATGCTGCTGAGCGACCAGATCCACCGCTTTTACCAGCGCGCCGAAAAACGCATCAGAAACGTCCATCACCACCACGCCAATGGTGTCGCTAACCTGAGTTGCCAGCGCCTGGGCATTGGCGTTTGGCCGATAATCCAGCTCACTCACGGCTTTCATTACTGCTTCACGCGTGTCGGCACTGACCAGCGTGCTGTTATTGAGCACCCGGGAAACCGTTGCCACAGAGACGCCAGCCTGACGCGCTACATCACGAATGGTGATCATATTCACTACCTGTTATGAGATTGCAGTAAATGACTGCTTGCTGGCGGCTATTTTGTCAGCACTGAATACAGGACTTCGTGAATCGAGTCACAGCAATGGAAACGGTTACAGCCGTTTTGTTAACGAATGTGATCCAGATCGTTATCTTGATGTTTTAGATATTGCCGGTCCGGCAGCACGCAAAGTTAACTGACGCCAGAGCCATTCCACCGGCCCCTGGCGGAAGTAACGCAGCCAGATAACAGAGAAGAGGATATTCGCCAGCCATACCGGAATAACAAACGCCAGCAATTCCAGACGGTCAAATTGCATAAACAAACCGAGGTGGTAAAAAAGCGTGGTACAAATCAGCGTTTGCAATAGATAGTTGGTCAGCGCCATCCGTCCGACGCAGGCGATCGCAAGCACCAGCTTAAAGCGGCTCAATTGCGGCCAGAAACCATAAAACAGCGACGCATAGCCAATCGCCTGAAACGGCGCACTCAGTTCCCGCGGCATCTGAAGTAAGAAGGCGCACCAGCGATATGCCCAGTCCAGCCGCCATTGCAGGGCGATGGCAGGAAGGTTAATGATCACCCCAATCGCCACCAGCACAAAACCAGTACGACGATAGTGACGTAAGCTGAACTGCCCTTTCAGCCAGCCGCTGCGCATCAGCGCCGCGCCAATGAGCATCATCCCAG
>ERZ860023.263-NODE-263-length-34322-cov-2.205358_pt1 | contig 34322 bp, 34 predicted proteins | sample MGYA00509983_ERZ860023 | MGnify/ENA primary metagenome ERZ860023 (study PRJEB30046, sample SAMN00715180) | human gut metagenome | study: EMG produced TPA metagenomics assembly of the A metagenome-wide association study of gut microbiota in type 2...
GCACATTCCACCTTCGTCACGTCACCGATTTCGCCGTTCCATATCCACTCGCATACCAAGTCGGTACCCTCGTCCGAAGAACCCTGGTTACCCATCTGGGTAACTACTCCCGTAGAAGCGGCCAGGCGGGTAAGCAGACGGGACTCATATACGGAGTGCGTCAACGGTTTCTGGCAATATACATGTTTGCCCATCGTCATGGCATCAGCAGTAATGATGGCATGTGTATGGTCGGCAGTAGCGATGATAACGGCATCGATGTCCTTACCCATTCATCGTACATCTTACGATAGTCCCAATACTTCTTCGCATTGGGAAGCTCATCGAACACACCTTTCGCGTAGCGCCAGTCTACGTCACAAAGCGCCACGATATTTTCCGTAGCCTTCACATGGTTGATGTTGGTGTGTCCCATACCGCCGATACCTACGGCAGCAATGTTCAAACGGTCACTGGGAGGCACGTGTCCGTGGCTCTTACCCAAAATGCTGCTTGGAGCAATGGTAAGACCCGCCAAAGCTAAACCTCCGGTCTTAAGAAATTCTCTTCTTGTAAATTTCGACATGGTTCTTTAGATTTTAAAATCGGTTAATATAATGAGTTTTAAAACAATCCTTAATTACAGTAGGCATCAGACTACCGTTTTCTTCGGACGGAGCAGTCCGTAACCTTCTTTCATATGCCTCCGGCGCTCCTTGATTTCCTCCAGCGTCTGCAAGTCGCCTATGCCGGGCAGGTCGTGGCGGCGCGCATCCTCCAGGAAGGTCCATCCGTATTGGGAAGCAATGGCCGAGTCTCGCATCTGCGGCAATCTCGGATCGCGTTTCCCGCTCTCGATGGAGTCTGCCATAATGTTGCAGAGCTTGTCCAGGTTCTTTCCGCCAAACGGTTTCTCCAGGCGAAGCGTACGGTTCACGCCGTGAAGTTCCACTACGGCAGTCCGGAAATCATGCGTCATGCGCACGATACCTTTTGTACCGATAATGTCCGTATATGCATTATGAGTCTGGTTTCTGGAGAGTTGTCCGTAGACGAAGCCTTGTGTGACATCGAAGGCGATGCCGTTCTCGAACGTACCGTGGCACTGTACCCACCAAGGGTCCTTGTAGTCCCACATCCGCATGCCTTGGGCATGCCAGGTCTTGTATTCACTGTCGGCATACCAGCGGGCGATGTCTATGTAGTGCATGCCGCAGTCGTGGTAGGCGGGACCCTCATATTCGTGTCCCTCGCCCGGCGCCAATCCCGGAGTCATGTGGCAGATGCGCAAGATAGCCAGTTCACCAATCTCGCCTTCATCGATAAACTGCTTCATAGCCTGGTGATACCAGGAGTTCCGCAGATAAAGGTTGACAGCGGCAATGCGATCATACTTTTCAATCAGGTCCACAATTTCCCATTCCTTATCAATGGTATCGGCAATGGGTTTCTCCGTCAGGATATGCTTATTGCTCCGGACAGCTTTCTCTATTTGTTCTTTTCTGGAATTTGCCAATGCAAAAAGACCAACAGCTTCTACACTCTGGTCATCAAAGATTTCTTGTTCATCGGATATGATTCTGGATGAAGGGGAAAGGTTTCTTGCCAATTCTCGGGAGGCCGGATCGGTATCGCAGATATATGCGATGTCCCATCGACCGCTTTTCTGCATTTCCTCCCAATACATTTGCCCCATTCTGCCGAACCCTATCAAACCAACTTTTATTTTCATGGTAGGCGAATATTAAATATTTACAGTTATAGTATTATCGGGGTCGATTGAATTACATGATTAAGAGTACTTGGACTGATAGTCATAGTAGCTGTCGTCGTAGACGTTGGATATAATTTTTTCATGATATTTGCAATGTTTATGTATGTGTTCTTTGCAAAAATAGGATAATTAGTGATAGAATGGAAGCAAGCAGATATTAAAAAAGCGTAAAAGACAAAAGAACGCCCTTTATTCATCATCGCCTAACAGCCGTGAAACACTCTGCCGGCAGCCGTCAACACCCACCTGCATCATAGATTCTGCGTAAGAAATATAGAAGAGAAAGAAGAATTAATAGGCTGTTTGCAGGAAATTAACTTCCTATTTAGTCATAACAGCCTAGCACAAGCGGGTGGAAGCAAAGTACGCAGAATTTTATTTCTATGAGAGAGACTGCATATCATTCAGTCTCTTATAATAGCCGTTCTTCTCGAGAAGTTCCTCGTGCTTACCACGTTCCACGATTTCACCTTCATAGAGTACACAAATCTCATCCGCATTCTTGATGGTGGAAAGGCGGTGGGCGATGGCAATCGTGGTACGGGTCTTCATTAGCCGTTCCAGAGCCTCCTGCACCAGTCGTTCGCTTTCGGTATCGAGTGCTGAAGTGGCCTCATCGAGTATCAGGATAGGCGGATTCTTCAAGATGGCACGGGCAATACTGATACGCTGGCGCTGTCCGCCGGAAAGCTTGCCGCCACGGTCGCCAATGTTGGTCTGATAACCGAGTTCGGTCTCCATGATGAAGTCGTGGGCATTGGCAATCTTTGCCGCTTCGACCACCTGCTCCATAGTTGCATTTTCCACACCAAAGGCAATGTTGTTGAAGAAGGTGTCATTGAACAGAATGGCCTCTTGGTTCACGTTTCCTATCAACGCACGCAGGTCGTGGATGCGAAAATTCTTAATATTCACACCGTCAATTGTAATCTCACCTAACTGCACATCGTGATAGCGCGGCAGCAAATCCACCAATGTCGACTTGCCGGAACCGGACTGGCCGACAAGTGCAATGGTCTGTCCTTTGGGCACCATCAGATTGACGTGCTTCAACACTTCGCGCTTGCCGTCGTAACTGAAGGAGAGGTCCTTAAATTCAATCCGGTCATTCATCCCGTGCAGCGGCAACGGGTTTACCGGTTCCTTAATGGGATTCTCGGCTTTCAGTATTTTGTCCACACGTTCCATGGATGCCAGACCCTTTGGAATGTTGTATCCTGCCTTTGCAAAGTCTTTCAACGGATTGATGATACTGTACAGAATCACCATATAGAAGATGAACGTTGATGCTTCCATGGAAGTGCCGTCGCCCAGAATAAGCAGACCACCGAACCACAGTACCAATACAATGAGCAGCGTACCGAGGAATTCACTCATCGGATGTGCCAACGACTGACGGATGGCTACCTTGTTGGTTGCATCACGCAGCTCGTCGCTGCATTGCTTAAAACGGTCCACCATCTTGTCTTCGGCTATGAAAGCCTTGATTATACGCAGTCCACCAAGCGTCTCTTCCAATTGCGACATGGTATCACTCCATTTCCCTTGGGCTTCCAACGACTTACGCTTCAGTTTCTTGCCAACTTTTCCCATCAGCCAGCCCATACCCGGCAATACCAGGACAGTAAACAGAGTCAGCTGCCAGCTGGTTACAATCAGAGTGGAAAAATAAAGCAGAATCAAGATCGGATTCTTGAGCAGCATATCCAGTGAACTGGTAATGGAGTTCTCAATTTCGCCTACGTCACCGCTCATACGTGCAATGATGTCCCCTTTCCTTTCTTCAGAGAAAAAGCCGAGCGGCAAGTGCATCACTTTGGAATAGACCATCACGCGGATATCGCGTACCACTCCCGTACGAAGGGGAATCATAATGGCAGAAGAGCCGAAATAGCAGGAGGTCTTCAGCATGGTCATGAAAGCAAGGAAGAGCCCCATGAACAGCAATGTCATCTGTGGCCCGTGTGTCTCAATCATCTGGGTGACGTAGTAATAGAAATTATTCACCGCCACTTCCTTGATGCCTTCGCTCCCCCACTCCATGTACTCGTACACTTTGGTATTCTCCCCCGTTTTGAAGAGGATATTGAGAATAGGAATCAACAATGTGAATGAAAATACGTTGAATATGGCAGACAGTACATTGAGCACGATTGCCCAACCGATATATCTCTTGTAAGGCGACACAAAGCGTCGCATCAGCTGCAGAAACTCCTTCATTGCTTGTAGTTAAGTGAATTATGAGGTCGCAAAGATACAAGAAAACGAGGGAATGGAAAAGGGTTTCAGGTTATTTCTGCCTAAATGCCCACATTCTCTACTTTCTTTTGTGTCCTTGCATACTTCTCCAGCACCATGTACACTCATACATTGTCATCTTAATAATAGCCGGCTCATTTATTTTCCATCTTTACTCCTAACTTCCACACAATTTTCTTCAAACTTCAATATGCCCAAGCAATTATATGAGTAAATAATGAAAAAGATGTACCTTTGCACCCGACTTAACTGAGAACTTTGTTCACCACATGAGAAAAGCTATTATCGCAACCCTATCTGTCCTAATCGTACTTCTGTTCATTGCTTGCAATACCCGAGTGAACTATAATAAGTACCTAATTGCAATTGACTCGCTCATCGTTCAGCAACCGGACACTGCCCTATCTATGCTCGAAGCATTCCCGACAAACAGCCTGCAGACCCAAGCTGACAGTGCTTATTATGGCCTATTAATGACAGAAGCAAGAGATAAGAACTACATTATCCAAACCAATGATTCCCTGATACAATCGGCCCTGACCTACTACAACGGCACAAACGACATAGAAAAGCGGGCAAGGGCCCATTACTATTCCGGCTGCGTCTACCGGGATTCACAGAGAAGAACAGAATCTATGACTCAATACCTCATAGCAAAGCCCTTGGCTGAAAAAGCAGGAGAAAGACGTCTATTAAGTCTTATCTACCTGAATATAGGTTATCTATACTATTCACAAAACCTAAATACACAAGCCGATTCCAGCTATCAATTGGCACAACAAATAGGTATTCAGCTAAAGGACTCTGTTCTTCAAGCAGAAGTTCTGTCACGACGAGGACTCATCCGAATGGAAAAAGGAGAGGAATTCTATCCCGAAGCCGAAAAAATGATGTTGAAGGCACTCGCTATCGTCCAAAAACGTCCAACATACAATTAAAAGAAAATGTGTTCTCCTCACTATGCCAACTATACAACTGGATGGAAAACGGAGAGAAAGCTATAGAATTCGCCAAACAGAATCTTGGCGTACAGAAAGACCGCACAACATGCTACAAAGCTTTCGAACTACTTGGAAGCGCATATTACCTAATATTGCAATATGATTCTGCCCGCCACTACCTACAAAAATCCCTTTTCACAACAGACTATGCCACCAAAGCCGGGGCTTACATGTATCTAGCAGACATAGCCAAAGAGCAAGGAGACTTAGCTACTTCCTTAGAGATGGAACGCAACTACTCTGCCTATTTGGACAGCATGCAGAAGTCCAGACAGCCCGATGCCATTGTCTGCGCAGAACAAGGGATGCCAAGCAACAAGCAAAACATAATCAGCAAACACACCCATTACTCTATCATAAGTATATCAATAATCACATTAACCCTCATTGTAGCTGTAATCATCCTATCCTATAAGAAAAGAAAGCAAAAGCCCAATAACCGAACCGAAAAAGAAATGCTGTATAAGGCAGGACTTGTTCTGTTCGAACAATCTGAGGTATACAACAAGATGACTCTAATCATCCGCTCTCATAAAGAAAAGGCAGAATCAGAAATAATGCATCAAGGTGACTGGCTACAACTAATTGCAGAAACCAACAAATGTTGGAATAATATTGCCCGGGAACTACAATCAAAATATCACCTGACAGAAGACGAAATCTACTTATGTTGTCTGTACCTGACAAACCTCCCGATAAGCCACTTTTGCCATATATTGAGCTGCGAACGGGATACTATTTACAAAAAGGCAGACCGCATATTAGAAAACAAAATGGGCTTTGCACACAAAGAGATATCTCTTAAGGAAGCTTTAAAAAAGAATCTCCAATCATCTAGCCAATCATAACAATCATTAGCAAGTACAACAATTATACAATATTATACGCCATTATACACCGAAATTATACAATATTATACACTTATCCTGCCGTATTAAACCGACCTTTGCGGCATCAATAATCAAAAAAGTGTATAATGATGAAAAAACTATTGTCTATCTTAATTGCGACATTCTTTTTAAGCAATATTGTGACATACGCACAAAAAGAAAACAATCCTTTTACAGAAATTGCCCTAACCCAAGCAAAAAGAAAAGATCCGATTAGTAAAGGAGATACCCCTATATCTCGTAGTATCATTCAAACCGCCAACGCCTACTTATATAATAACACAGTATGTGTCGACTTCAACGAGGTATTACCTAACGTCACCATAACCCTCATCAATGAATCAACTAGTAAACTCATTCATTCAGAAGCATACAATGAACCCACAAACATTGACATCACTTTGGATGAAGGATACAGTAGTGGTAACTATTTGATTAAAATAGAGTCTGATGAAGTTCTTTTATATGGTTATTTCTCATTATAACAATCATACAACAAACAATACATTATTTAAAAAGATAGAGAGCCATGAAAAAGTTATTCCTATTTATGAGTTGGGTAATGCTTATATTATCCGGTTGTGCCGATGAAGATATCATCGAACGTAATTCCCCGTCATTTCCACAAAGTGTAAATACCCGATCTGCAGGAGATGGTGTATATGATATTTTAGGGTACGGCTATGATATAACTGGGCCATATTTAGATACTAAGTCCAGTCGTGCAATAGTATTTGATACTAATAAACTATTAGAAAAAGGACTGATTACCCCCTACAAACTAGAAGAATCTCGGTTCCGTTACTCTTCAGGGAAAGATGTCATTGATTTTACCACCAACATGTCATCTTCATTACAAATGAGCACCCCCGGCATCCTAAAAGTCATAGGTGGCGCCTCTTTAAATATAGCATTCGGAGGTAATTCTCATTATAATTCTGACTACTCTTTTGCATACTGTACTCAGCAATATATAGATAGCAGATATCGAATTTCAGAAGCTGACATTAATGTTTTAAAGACATGTCTCACAAAACAGTTTATTGAAAGACTCTCTACATATACACCAGAACAAATTGTTGAAGAGTATGGAACTCATGTGTTAAAGGATATATATTTAGGAGCAAAATTCGAAGTGTATTATATGGCTAAATCAACCTCATCATCAAAAAAAGAAAGTATAAACGCTGGGTTAGGCGCTTCACTCTTTAGCCTTTTCAAGATGGATGGAAAATTCCAATATGATGAATCTTTAGCTATAACTAATAAAGAGCAGTCCTTATATTATTTCACAATAGGAGGTGACCCCGCCGTAGGAGTGCAAGGTTCTTTAAATCCAGAAAATTCACCATCAATAGATATAGGTAAATGGATGGCATCAGTAAAATCTTCCACACCGAAATTTATTGATGTCGACAATAATTCACAATCATTTATCCCCATTTATGAATTAGTTACAGACCCCACAAAAAAGCAAACTCTCAAAGCATATATAGACAACTACATAAAGAGTAAAGAAGTATGTTCTATAAGCCTATATCCATCAACTACTGGTACACGTCAAGTCAGCGGACTAGGACATATTAATCAAGGGGCAGGAGTTGCTATCGGTGATATTGATAAAAATGGAAGGCCTGATATGATATTGATGGGAATAGATAATCCTAAAGGAAAGAATAATTTTTGGTATAAAGTCTTATATGATATTGATGAAAATGGATACTATTCAAAAGAATCATCTATTCTTTCAATTTCTGCTGAGGGTTGGGAAAATTCTGGAGGTGATATCGCCCTCTGTGATTTGAATAATAATGGAATATTAGATATGGTTCTTTTATGCACAGACAAGCCCACTACAGCAGGTCGTGCCTACCGATGGTATTACGTAGCTTATGACCTCAAACCTGATGGCCACTATAACTCATTATCTTCGCTAAATACATTAGATGAACTCGGATTTTTTTACGATGGAGCAGGTATTGATATATGTGACATAAATAAAAATGGAACTCCTGATTTATTAATGATGGTCTATGATGCCCCAGAAGGAGAAAATTCATTTCGATATCAAATTGCTTTCGACCTACAATCAAATGGCAACTATTTGAGTCTATCACCCGTATATGAAGTTCCAGGATTAGGTCATGATGGAGATGGAGCAGGAGTTGCAGTTGGTGATATTGACAATAATGGTACATTGGATATCCTATTTATGGCATTAGATGCTCCCTCTGGTAAAGATAAATTCGTATATGAAATACTACCTGATATAGATAAGTATGGTAACTCTTATGCAAAACCTATATATACCCCTCGTTTCCCTGACTCTTTATCACCGTGTGACACTGGACAAGGAGCAGCATGTAGTCTTTATGATTTAGACAATAATGGTTTCTTAGATGCCATTTTTGTTGCTATTGAAAATATTAAAGGGAAAAGTAACTCATGGAAATATGTAACAGGACATAATTTGAATAAACAAGGTGTACCAATGTGTTGGAGATAACTTAATACCCAATTATTGTATATGAGTTTATATTACCCACTCTCTGCATGCAATTTATTCAAAAGCATTGAAGTATGTCAGGTCTATATATTATGTTTATATCAATATAAATTAAAACAACATGAAAAAGATTTTAGTTTTATTCGCATTACTGATGACCAGCGTTATGGGCATCCACGCGCAAGAAGGACTCAAATGGGGAGCGATGGCAGGTATGAATTCCAGCAAGTTCTCCACCGATGGTTTTGACAGCAAGGTAGGTTTCCATGTCGCATCAAGGCCGAGAAAGACTTGCCCCAGATAGCCCAAGGTGTTTATCTCGACATGGCTGCACTGCTGTCCTTAAAAGGTACACAAATAAATGGGAATGATGCATCTCTGAAATTCAATCCCTACTATTTAGAAATACCTATACACATGGGCTACAAATATGCCATCAATGACAATTTTGCCATCTTTGGCAATTTCGGTCCTTACTTTGCAGTCGGTCTCTTCGGTAAAATGAAGGCAACGGGATATTTGATTGATGAAGTGGAAGGATTGACAAGCATTCATGATTCTGCCAAAGTATTCGGAAGCAATGCCATGAAACGTTTCGACTTTGGTCTCGGACTCAAAGCAGGAGTCGAATTCTTTCAAAAATATCAAGTCTCTATCGGATATGACTGGGGATTACTGGACAATATAGAAGATAGCGGAAACAAAAACCGCAACTTGATGCTCTCCGTGGGGTATTTCTTCTAAGATTTAATAGTGTGGAAAAGGGCACGAAAACCCTCTCCACACTTTTTATTGCCGATATACAAGAAACAAACTGTTCAACATAGAAATAAAATCACTACTTACGAAAACAGAGACAACCACTGAGCCGAATCTATAAAAATATGGCATTTTGAAGTAATTCTTTCCATGGATATTCCACTTCATCATTACAAAGCACCACCATTTTCTCTGAATTATCTCCTAAAAGAGCACCATATTTACCTAAAGTCCCTTTACTGGTAATCTGATGCTTGCAACGAGCTATCAGAAACAAGTCCATATACCCCTTATCAGAACCGTTTATATCAACAATCTTACAATTACCTTCCGTAAGATAAAGTTGCGGAATAAGTTCATCCCTCACCCAATCCGGCTCATCTGAAAAGAAATAGAAGAAAGAAGACATATCCCTATCCTGCATATAAGTCACTGCCGACTTGAAATACTCCAATGAAGCAGGTTTGCCGTAAGCCGGAATTTCTACTTTCAAGTCCCCACGCCTTACGTGAACAGCTACGGAACAAGGACGTGAATCAATCTCTGAATACAGCAATTTATTCTGTGCATCCAGCACCTCGGGCATTACTCTAAAAAGCGACCGGAATACCGGAAGCCAAATATCAGCCGGAACATGATAATAACCACCTAAATAGACCGGAGGCTTCTTTTGTAGAAAAGAGAAGTCATCCTGCCTGCCATAAGTATTATTACCCAAATTAAAATATTTCTTCTTATAGACAGACAAAGCCAGTTTAGAAGCGGACTTCACTTTTAAGTAAGGAAAAGCCTTCAACAAATCGAAGTTACGTACAAACTGGTAATTCATATCTGTTCCCCACTCTTCATAGAAAGACAAATCATAGAGCACTTTATGTCCTCCATTTTCAAAAATTCTACCCAGCAGATATTGGTGCATCTGAGAACAAACTCCGCCATCCATAAGTACTATCACTTGAGGGGCTATCAGTCTATGTTTTACAGCCTTTCTATACAGGCTTTTCTTCCACCTTTCTATGATTTTCATTTCTCTATAATTTATTTTTCCAATTATAATAATACAGTCTCCAATATCCCAACAACGATGATAACCTATAAGTAGTAACTATCTTCTTCTCACGGCGTGACAGTAATTTCCAAAATTCCGGATAATCCCCAAGCCCTATCATCAACCGATTCATTTCTTTATTAACATCCTTTACCTTTTTCCAATGGAGCCGCGCTTGAGTATTCTTTATATGGAACAAAGCTAATTCTCTTGCAAATTCCTCATGCAATCCGTTCCGTTCTATATAGTCATCAAACCAGCGCACATAAACATTGAAATCAAGATATGCTCTCTCCCAAATCGTGAGATACCGAAGAGGAATAAACATAATAATCAAGAATCGGAGTATTTATAGAAACAACTTTTCCCGAACGAACTAAAATCTGCGTAGACAAAGCAACATCTTCTCCAAACGAGATGCCGAGCCTTTCAATCCCCTCATCATATAAAGAACGTAAATGAAACTTGGTCCACATAGCCCAATATGCCCTTGAACAGAGGATACATTTTAAATATTCAATCCCGGACATTTGTTCAAACTCCATGCTGTCCGACTCCTTTCTTCCGCCATCTTCACAAAAAAAGAAAGGAGCAACAACAACATCGGCTTGAGTCTCCTCAGCACGGTTCACCAAACATCCTATCGCATTGCTCATCAAAACATCATCACAATCCAAATACTGTATATATTTCCCCCGTGCCCGATTCACACCTATTCTTCTCGCTTCGGATATTCCTCCATTCTGTTTGTTTATAACAATAATACGACAATCCAACTTTACATAATTTTCTATAATGACCGGAGTATTATCCATACTTCCATCATTGACCACGATGATCTCTATATTCTTGTAGGATTGGGACATAGCACTTTGAAGGCATCTCTCTAAATATTTCTCACCATTATAGACACAAATTATAATAGAGACTAAGGGAGAAAGGGTATCGTTCATCATATTTACAATTACATTCTACAAGCCCAACAAAGTACAGAAACTTGATGCAAAGTTATCAATACCATACTTTTCCTCTATTGCAATGGAATCGATGTTTTTGGAGAGCATTTTTCTAACGTTTTCATCCCGCAATATTTCTATCTTTTCTGCTAATTCCGCAATATTTCCTTTCTGGTAAAGGAGCCCATTCACTCCATCCTCAATGCGTTCCGGATTTGCCCCCACATCAGAAAGGATTAATGGCAACCCGCATTTCTGAGCTTCTACAGCAACCCTACCAAAAGTTTCAAAAGTGGAACAAACCAACACAACGTCAGCCAAAGCATAATAAGAAACCACCTGTTGCGTGTAAGAGACAATTTTTACATTGTTATCCAGACCATTATCTTGAATATATTTTTGGCATTTGGGCATAAAGCCAACATCCGGGCCAACCAGATAACAAAGAATATCCTTCCCTTCAGCCACTATTCTCTTTACCGCCTGCAAAAGTTCCATCTGTCCCTTATTAGAGTCAAAAGCGCCGACCAACAAGATAGTATACCGCGTATGTCTATCACATTTCACATCCACTCCAACCGTCATCGGCAATTCTACAGCTTGGGTGATGCTGCTTATTTTTGCGCTTGTCATCACCTTTTGATAATGAAACTCTGCATATCTGGAAGTTACCAATATCTTATTTGATAATTTATCAATCGCTCTAAAGATAAAACGAAATTCAAAAACAGGATTAAGATTCAGCCAAGTCACATCAGGTATCTCATGGATAAACCAACAGTGCTTTATCCCTAACATCTTACATGATATTGCCAAATGAGGAAAAACCACAGTATTTGTCATTCCATAGTCCGGCTTTATCCTTCTCAAGTAACGGGTTAATTTAATGGAATACTTCGATAGTTTACGAATATAAGAAAGCTTCTCTCTCGTGCCGATATCCATGTCCTTACCTACAAGCCACCATTCCATTTGTAAGAACCTATAGCCATCAATATAAGGGGAGCAGGCATCAAGCAAATCTCCCGGACCAGGAAGAACCATATAGAGTTGCCAATCAGGGTGAATATGCTTAAGCCCCCGCAATAGATCCAATAAACATCTTTGTGCTCCTCCGGCACAATCACTAACATGTGATAAAAAAACCAATTTCATAGCAACCACAATTAGCTTACAAGATATTTGTACACATATTTAATACAGTGCTGTAAATGTTTCCATGAATAAGGGTAAGCTAAAAAGTCCTTCAGCACCACCTTCGCCTCAGGATATCCCGCTTTCAATAACTTACGCAAAAAGACACTGAAGGTATATTCTTCCTGCTTCCTCATTTCTTTTTCTCCCAATTCAAATCCCTCTATTTTCATTGGAAGCATCTTATTCCACTTCAATTTGTGCATTTTAATCGTATCTTGATACCAACTTTGATTAAAATTCCCTTGTGAAGAATGCTCTATCAAGACCTCAGAAGAACAACATACATAATTTTTATAACAACGATCCGCAGCTATTTGCAATGTAAAATCCAAGTCATAACAATGGAAACCCGTCAACAATTCCTCATCAAAAGGATATTTAGCCCATACATCCTTACGCACAAACATGGCAAAGCCATCCAATACCAGCACTTCCTTAAAAGGATGCTCCATAGTAACCGATGCTACACGAAATTGGGTTTCAGTTCCAACGCTCTGATAATAGAATATAACATCCCACTTATACACATCTCCCCATCCCGAATAGCATTTCAATTTCACCTTACTACCGGCAAAACCTATCACCCCACAATCCGGTTCCTTAAGTTTCTTCTCAATGCACTTTCCCCAGCCTACCGAATGAAACTTTACATCCTCATGGACAAAAAACAGAAAGGGATAATGTGCCCGAGAAGCTCCCTCATTATACGCACGCGCTATCGGCCATTGTTTTTCACGATTATCAATAGCAATGATTTCATAATCAACACCAATAGTATCATGAATATTCCGGGTTACTTGCTCCAAACGTTCGGGAGATACCGAACAAATTATGATTGAAAGCATAATCTGATGCTATTAGTTTGTATTATTTTGCAATATCTCATCATAAACAGCCAGTCTTCTCTCCAACATTTCCTGAGGATTATAAAGTTCACGCAAACGCTTCAATGCTTGCGTCGCCAGCCTGACTTGCAATTTTTTATCCGCTTCCAAACGAATGACTGCTGCTGCAAAATCAGTTGCGCTATCAGCAATCAAACACTCTTCATTGTGACGTAGGTCAATTCCCTCAACTCCTTTTGTCGTAGTTACAAAAGAAGCCATAGAGGAAACCGCATCCAATATTTTCATCCTCATACCACTACCAATACGAATTGGCACCAGAACGATACTCCCATTCAAGTATTCCCGCAAATCCTCCACATAACCCACTAACTCCATTTCCGGACATACTGCCTGAAGACTTTTCACGTAACGGCTCTTCCATGTCCCAATCACTTGAAAAACAAATTTAAAACCCTGAACACGCAAACAAGGGGCTACTTCATGACAAAACCAATCTACTGCATCCTGGTTCGGGTAATGATTTTCACTTCCAACAAATGTCAGACGAACAGAGGCCGACTTCACAATTCTGTCATAAGCAGACTCTATCTGTACCACTGCCGGAGAAACATAAATATTGCATTCTTGTCCAACCAAGTCTGCCAACAATAAACGGTCAATATCCGTCAATGCAATTACATGCTTATATTGACGTAAAGCGGCTTTCTCCATATCCTTAGCAATGCCATAGAGCATCTTGTCTTCATCTGTTACATGAGTAAGGCATTCCATTTCATTTTCATTACGTATATACCTCAGTTCATGATGCACAAACACTGTTTGTACATCTTTTGGCAATAGATACCCCAATGTTATCAATGGATAGAACTCAACCTGAATAATATCAAATCCACGACGTGAGATGTCAGACACATACTCTACGTATGCCTTGGGAAAAGGTTTAAAACAAGAATTCTTCAACGTCATATTCTTATACGGACGCTCTTGCTGAAAAGAATACAGTTGCCGTTGCATCTTGCGGGAAATGGATTCAGACATCTTTTTTAACCAACGGTAATATCGGGGGCAACGAGTCTTAGGTTCTGCATCTTCTTCCCTAAAAAGATAGAAATCAACATTTGTCCATAAAGCCCTTAAACTTTCGACATCATTCATCTCCTTATTTTCCGGAGAAAGCAACAAAGACACAGACATTTTGTGCCGGATATATTCCACCATATTGAAAAAGGCCTGATTACCTCCAGCAGTCAACGGATAAGGCACACAAGGAAGTATAAAAAGAATTTTCTTCATTATCTCTTTCGATTTCTAAGTTTCAACTTACACATGCGGAATGCCACACTTAATGATACAGAAGGGCAAATATACCATAAACTACGACAAATACCCATAAGATCATGTAATTTATAACGATCTTGCAAACTATAATGCAATATCGTATGGGCATATTTCTTTATCGCATGCTGTAGTTTTCTATCTTGAAGTCTGTCCGAGTAAAAAACTGAAACCCATTTTATAAATTGCCTTGTAGCTACTATCTTCTCTTCATCATAATTGAAGGAACAACTTATATTCTCGCCCATCACATTTCGCCAACAAACCGGCTTACCCGGCAAAGGAATCATTCCACCTGCATTTTCACCTATGCTTGTCCACGTTGCATCGTCTGAACACCACGCCAATGGAAACTTCACAAAACCGCCTATCCGTTCATATATATCACGAGTAAAAACATATTCACAAGCAGCCGAATAAATTCTTCCTTCCAATTTATCCAACAAAAACTGATAGCCCGAAACCGGATATTCCTGCAATGAAGGATTTTTATGTATTATCTTGCCATTTTCATCTATCACAGCAAGGGGAAAACGGAACATCCCATGCCTCGTACCATAGCATTCTAATGCTTTTATAATACGCTCTACCCCGTCCTGCGGCATCAAATCATCATCTGAAAAGAACCAAACAACCGGTTCTTTTGCAAGTGCTATACAACGGTCCCAATGCCCCGGCAAATCCACTCCACCCAGATTAGTATCAAAACGTCGATAGACAATATTCATTTTATCCGCATAATCAGAAACAATTTCCTTCAGATTCTGAGGACTTGCATCATCACCTATGTAAACAGTAAAACTCCGACAAGTCTGTACGACAATAGAATCCAATGTCTGTCGGAGGAAGCGGCACTTATATGCCGGAATAACAATTGCTATCTTTTCTTCCATAGAAATCATCCCTCTACAACATTCTTTTTTATCACTTCCAGATAACGTTTTCCATAATGTAAATCCGGTTCCAGATAGTTCCCTTCAGCCCACTCATTCCATGATTTTACAAATGCAAGCCGATGGTCTAAAGGCTTATTCTCAATACGCTTTATCGCTTCTTTCATATGTCGGGCAAAATAAGAAGGTTCAGCGTGATTCAAGACCAACGATTTACCACGGGAACGTGGAGAATGATCCCAGTTAGGAATAATGGTAGGTATAATATTCTCTTCATATTCTTCATCACCCACAAAGAAAGAACTGGCCTTCTTATACTCCACAACCTTAGGAATACGAAATATTTTATGTTTCCATTTCGCATATTTATAAGTCAGAGCAGCTTTCTTCTCAAAGTCAAACAAGCGTACAACATTAATAGCATCAAACCCCATTTTCATAAGTCTCTCTTTTTCTTCTTTCAAATGATAGGTTTGTCCTATGAAATAAACCCCCTTCAAGCCATTCTGCACAGCTAAAGTACGCCAGAGTTCAATGAACTCTTTCATCTCCGGATGATCCAAAGGATGATAAACCATAAACAACGGTTTCTCATCCACTGTAATATAGCGATGGTCTTTAAAAGCAGGTAATACCTCGTGGAAATGAGCTATATAATCTTGTTCTCCCGGATAAAGCTGATTTATCAAAGTATCTTTGCTCTTTATGCCGTGATAAAAGCCCCTCCATGACTCATTAGCCCAAGCCAGACAAAAAGGAAAATCCGGTTCATCAGAAGACAATACTTCATTAAACGGGCGCTCTAAGAGTCTCTTTCCATTTCCAAACCAATAATGCCAGTAACAAAAGCCTTCGATACCATATTCTTTTGCCATGTCAGCTTGCGCCTTACGTGTTTCCGGCACTCGCAAATCATAATATCCCAAATCTGCCGGCACCTTAGGCTGATAATGTCCTGGAAACAATGGACGTGCCTTTCCTACATTAGTCCATTCCGTAAAACCTTTCATCCACCATCTGTCGTTTTCTGGTATTGGATGAAATTGAGGTAGATAAAAAGCTATAACCCTTGCTTTATTCATTATTGAGATTCAATTAAAGTTATAATGTTTGGAATTTATACCGTTTAGATTTGAAGAATGTCCTCACTAAACGGTAAATACATCTATAAACCTTTAGATGACAATACATCATACGGCGCTTAAATATATGCATAACATCCAATTGCGGCCACGACACATTATCAAACTCCTGCATTCTGGCTAATACATCATTGATAACATCATCTATCAAAGAAGATTGAGGAAGCATCATCAAATGGTCAATCAAATGAATTCCCCGTTCATGTACACAATAAGGAGCTTTATCCCATATTTCTTTTTCTCGCACAAATTTCACTTGTTCATAGACAGTTTGAAAGAGCAGATATTCCTTTTCGTAATTATACAATTTACCTTGAGTAGTACTTCCTTCACGTTTCAAATAATGATATTTAGGACAGTCTTGCATAACGACTTTCTGCGTTTTATAAAATATCTGATAAGAAACTGCAATATCTTCAAAAACTCTATTTACCGGAAAATATATTCCAGCAAATAATTGACGCTTATACAACTTATCCCACATATAATTTCTTATACGCTTATCTTCTACCAATGTTCGGATAGCTTCTTCACGAGAAAAGCTGGAGAATTGCCCAGAAGAGTGCTTCACTCTGGTCTTTACGGCAGTTTCTATATAATGCGAGCAAATGGATATATCCGCCCCATTCTCTTTCAGTAAGTGATACAAGAATTCGTACATATCCGGTTCAATCCAGTCGTCGCTATCCACGAAACCAAGGAGTTCACCTTGAGCTACCGCCAAACCTCTATTCCTGGCTGCACTCTGACCTGCATTCGTCTGGTGGATAACCTTTATCCGCCCATCCCTTTGGGCAAATAAATTACAAAGCTCTCCCGAACCATCGGAAGGCCGTCGTCAATCAATATTATTTCCAGATTCTTATAAGTCTGCCCGCAAATGGATTGCAGGCATTTCTCCAAGTAATTCTTTACATTATAGACCGGTACAATAATACTTATCAGAGGTAGTGTCTCAGTGTTCTCCATAAGCTATGACAATTACCACAACCGCAAAGTGGCCATCAACGGATAGCCCACCCGCCATCGCAATTTAAACTTACGCACCAGATTCCAGGGCTTGGTTCTGGTCTTACCTTGAAAATACCAGATGTAGTTGTTTACGGCATCCAGTACCCGTGAAGAGGACTCACCGTCCAGATGCGCCTCATGCTTGTGCACGTAGGCACGCATCTGCTCCATCAGTTCTGCCGGACGGGAAATGGCCTTTTCTATCGCTCCTTCCACAGCATCCGTCTCGGTGACATTCAGCAAATGGGGTCCGGCATGGTATTGCAATAAGTCACCACCGGTTTGTCCAACATCATCGCCTCAACAATCACAGACGAAGCATCGGACAACAGCACATCCGCACTGTTCAGCAGCTTGGCATCAACAAGTCCACCCTCGTGGAAAGTAATATTGGGGCAGGAAGCGGCCAGTTCCTTGTATTTCTTGAGGACTTCCATATCCGAGAATTTCGGATGGAACGAAATAATCCAATCCCAGTTCTTCTCGCGCACCAGTCTCTTGATGGTATCAAACAGATGAGGAGCAGAAGTTATATTTTTTGTAAACGTAGAAGAGTACAAAACTACCGGACGTGCATTATGAGGAGTATGTGCACGTTCCTTCACGAAAGTATCCGCCTTGCACCAGCCAGTTTCGTATACCTTAAAGAAGCCGTATTTCCTCTCAAGCTCCTTGAAAGGAAGAGTGCTCGTTTCTCCTTGCGTGCAATAGACATCGAACCATCCGCGGACAGAAAAATGGTCGTCCTTTTCATCGCCACGCTTATTGATGGGGTAGCCATGAAAAAGGGAAACTTTCACTCCCGGGAAGAAATCATAAATATAGTTGCCCGGCGCAAACACGGCAATAGGCTGATAATCCATCACTTCCTGAACAGATTGAAGCCACCTCTCATCTTGATCCAACAGAACCGGGCAGTCTGGTTCAACAAACCATGCGACCTCATCCCCTCTACGCCTGATTTCGTCCTGAAGCGGGCGAAGTATAGGATAGGAATAGGCTACCGAAACGAAAAATAAATAATGCTTCTTCATACACTCAAAATATCACGGCAACGACACAATCGTCACCTCAAATTACCAATAGAACAATAAAATCCAGCCCTTAGTTTGTAACAGTTTTGCTTTCTTTGCTTTAAACGTCTGCAAAGTAAATACAAGAATTCTGCATATACTGCATCAATCCAGAAAAAAAAATGACTTTTATCAACTTTTCTCCAAAAGTTGCTGTTTATGAAGCTTTTTCTTCTCTAAAATATCTATCTTTGCACCCCAATATTTTAAAAATACTATTTTATGAGAAGAAATCTTTTTCATTGCTCCAACAGCCAACAAGGGGCAACAGATAAAGTGACTCTTTTGTTCGGAATCACCATTTTTTTCAAATTCCTGCTATTCGATTTCATCTGGAGCATACCCACCACATTCGCTTCATTCTCTACCATCGAATTTTATGCGACCAAAATAATAGCCACCCTCGTACTTCTCGTCCCCTATAAGTTCTTCCGGCTCTGGAAAACAGAGATAGTCATCATGCTTTTGCTGGATATACTACTGATTGTCAACCTGATGTATTTCCGCACCTACTATACTGCCATCCCACTTAACAGCTATGGACTTTCTGGAAACCTCGCCGATTTCACCGGAAGCGTTTACGACTCCTTCCGCTGGTACGACATCTTCTTCCCTCTATCTACCATTGCCAGTATCCCCCTTTATTGGCATTACAAAAGAAATACCGCCGGAAGAACATCATACAAGTATTACGGAGGAGCTTTGGGAATCGGTATCCTGCTGTTTGCCATCACCACCCTGGCCAAAGGAGGATTCAAGGAAGCATACAACACCGTCCGCCAGAAAGCCTATCTGTGTGCAAGCACCACTTCCATGTATACCGTCTTCGGAAGCCTATGCTATGACCTCATCAACCAGAAGCAGGAGGCCACCCCACAGATACAGCAAGAGATAAAGGAGTGGCTGAGCCAGAAACCCGGACATCACCCTTTGGCCGGACGTATCGGAATCCGCAACAACTGCATCGTCATCCTGGCAGAATCTTTGGAAAGCTGGGTACTCGAAAGGGAAGTGGAAAGGCAAGAGATTACTCCATATCTCAACAAACTGCTGCAAGACTCCACCACCTTATACGCTCCCCACGTACTGACGCAAGTGAAAGGAGGACGTTCCATTGATGCACAGCTGTTGCTTTGCGCCGGTATGCTGCCTATCAACAGCGGCACATACAGCAGCCAATATCCTGACCACACCTACGGAACCCTGCAAAAAGCCATGCATCAGCAGAAGAACTCGCGCAACTACCTCCTGACCATTGATAAAGTATCGACCTGGAACCAAGGCGTCATAGCCTACAGTTTCGGGACCGACACCATCATTGCTTATCATGACTTTGAACTGACAGAGGCCTTTGGCACGCACAAACGTACCGGAGACGGCTCCTTCCTGGCGCAATGCAGCCAAAAAATAGAGAAGGGGGAAATCTGGAAGAAGGGGGAGAATGTTTACATGCAGCTGGTGACCTACTCCGGCCATGCTCCCTTCAAATTGCCTGAAGAATTGAAAGAGATTCATTTCTCTCCGGCCATTCCACAGAAAATGAATGACTATATGACCACTGCACGCTATACGGACAAGGCGATAGGAAAATTCGTGGAGTACTTGAAAACACTCCCACAATACGACGAGACCCTTATCGTCATCACCGGTGACCACGAAGGACTGGCTACCTACCGTGAAGAATTGTGTAACGCCCCCGGTGGCAAGGGTATCGTATCCGACAAGACATTCACCCCTTTCATCATAGTAAACTCTCCGGTAGGCATGCGTTATGATAAAGTGATGGGACAAATCGATATGTACCCCACCTTACTGAACCTGCTCCAACTGGATGATTACTACTGGAGCGGATTGGGCCAAAGCATCCTCGACCCATGCAAGAAAGGATTCGCCATCAGCCCCCAAATGGAGGTGGTAGGTGAAGAGCCCACCCCGGCAGAAGCCGAGTTCGCTAAAAAAGCATACGATATTTCCGACCAGATGATACATTTTGATTATCTTTGCTCAAAAGCGAAGATAGGCGGCACCTCAAATAAAAAATGAACAAGTTCATTTTGTTCTGCTTTCGGTTTGCACTATCTTTGCACCGTTCAAAAGAAGTAAAATGTAAATAAAAGCAATGAAGGTACATATTCATCCGCACTATGCCGCCTACGAGAGTTATATCCGAGCCATCCCATCGGAAGAATATGAACGGGAAGAGGTTTATTGTAACCGAAGGAACACAGTCGAAAGAGTGCGGTTCGGAGACAAGGACTTCGTAATCAAGAAATACAAAAGACCTGCCCTCATAAACTGCCTCATTTACACTTGGTTCCGCAAAAGCAAAGCGCAGCGCGCCTTTGAATATGCAGAACTTTTTCTGCAACGGGGAATAGAGACCGCCCCTCCGGTAGCTTATATAGAAATCAAAAAGAATGGTTTCTTCCACACCGGATACTTTATTTCCGAATACCTCCCCTACCCGCTTGTTACGGATATGTTCGGTACGGAAATGGAGGAAGAAGAGAAAAAACGGCTAAGACATGACCTCGTAGACTTCACTCTCCAATTACATCTGAACAAGGTCTTGCCACTGGACTATAATCCCAAGAATATATTTTACCGGAAGACAAACGGCAAATATCACTTCGCCCTCATTGACATCAACCGCCTGAAGCTCGGTAAAGTACCCGGTATCAGAATGTCCATGAATGCCTTCAGCCAACTGGGTATTCCCGCCGATGACTTCATGAAAATAATACCTCTATATGCCGAGCAAAGAGGATTCGATATTGAAGAATGCATATTCTTCACTCTCTTCAGCAGACTGAAATGGAGAAAGCAAAGACAATTTAAAAATTTCGTCAAAAGCAAGCTTCATTTCTGAAATGTCGTATCTTTGTACCAACGAGATTAGAAAATTATGCAAGATTATATCATCCAGTCCATCCAAGAAGGTATCAGGCTCAAAGAAAATATCCTGAACAACCGGCAAATGCTTACCGACATCGAAACCGTCGGCAATCTGATAGTACAAGCCCTTCGACAAGGGCACAAAGTCTTGCTTTGCGGTAACGGCGGCAGTGCAGCCGATGCCCAGCATATCGCTGCCGAACTCGTCGGACGTTTCGTGACCGAACGGGAAGGCCTGCCCGCCATCGCCATGACAACCGACACTTCCATCCTGACCGCAGTCAGCAATGATTATGGCTTCGACCGCGTCTTCGAACGGCAGACAGCAGCCTTGGGAACGAAAGGTGATATTCTGATAGGCCTTTCTACCAGCGGCAACTCTCCCAACGTAGAGCATGCCTTGCAGAAGGCACAATCTATGGGCATCACCACCATAGGGCTCCTGGGAAGGGATGGAGGAAGGTGCAAGGAACTTTGCAATTACCCGTTGATTATACAGCACGCCGAATCTGCCAGGATTCAAGAAGTGCACATTACCATCGGACATATCTTGTGCGGCATCGTTGACAATAAACTGTTCTCCCATGAATAAAGCGATTTTCCTTGATCGGGACGGTACCATCAATGTTGATTTCGGCTACGTTTACAAGACCCAAGAGCTTGAATTATTGCCCGGTGTAGCCGAAGCACTCCGCATTTTTCAGGAATTGGGTTATCTGCTGATTGTCATCACGAACCAATCCGGTATTGGACGTGGCTACTTTACACTGGAGGACGCCGAACAGTTCAACCAGGCACTCGCCCAAGAGTTGGAAAAACATGGAGTTATACTGAACGATTTCTATACTTGCCCTCACGTTCCGGAAGAACATTGCGAATGCCGTAAGCCTTCTCCTTTCATGGTGACGGAAGCGATGAAGAAATATGAAATCGACCCATCCCAATCCTATATGTTCGGAGATAAGAAATCGGATACGGAATGCGGCGAAAGAAGTGGTGTCAAGTCCTTCCGGGTCACCTCTGAGCATTCACTTCTATATTGGGCCAACCAATTAAAAAACAACCTATTATGAATACAGAATTAAACAGTATAAAGGGAAAGAAGGTACTCGTTATCGGAGACGTGATGCTGGATACTTACCATATAGGGAACGTGAAAAGGATTTCTCCCGAAGCACCCGTACCAGTGGTCCGTGTCACCCGTACCTACAATGTATTGGGAGGAGCGGCCAATGTTGCAAGAAATCTGTTGGGACTGGGTTGCTCGCCGTATGTCGTCAGCCTGCTTGGCAACGACCACAACGGAAACACAATGCAGGAGATGTTCGCTGATTTGGGTATCAGAAACGAACTGTTTCATACAGAACACCCAACCATCACCAAAACCCGCGTAATAGGCAACAGCCAGCAAGTAGTACGGCTGGACTTTGAAACAGAAAATGAATGCCTGAACGAAGAGACTGAGCAGAAATTGCTGGATGCCGTGAAGCGTGCACTCCCCGAAGTGGACATTGTCGTGATTTCGGATTATGGCAAGGGAGTATGCAATGATACAGTATGCCAGCAGGTTATATCCGCCTCTGCCGGGCAAGGGAAGAAGGTCATTATAGACCCCAAAGGGACAAATTGGGAGAAATACCGTTCCGCAACCATCATCACCCCCAATCTGAAAGAACTTTCAGCCGTTTCGGGAATGGATGTGAGAAATGAGGATAAAGAAATACATAACGCGGCAAACCGGATACTGAAGGAGTATAACCTTACTTCTCTATTAGTGACACGTTCCGAAAAAGGTATGTCATATATAGCTCCGGAAGCCTCACAAGACATTCCTACCGAAGCAAGGGAAGTATATGACGTTTCAGGTGCAGGCGATACTGTCGTGGCAACTTTAGCAGCTGCGCTGGCAGCCGGTATCCCTATTGCAGATGCCATTTATCTTGCCAATAAAGCGGCCGGCATTGTAGTCGGGAAAATAGGCACCAGCCCCATTCTGTTCAAAGAGTTGCAGGACGAGCTACAAATCGGGAAACCGGCCAGCAAACTTATTCCTATTCCCCAACTTGCAGATACTATAAAACAACTGCGTGCGCAGGAGCGCAAAATCGTATTCACAAACGGCTGCTTCGACATTCTGCACAAAGGACACGTGTGCTATCTGGAAAAGGCCAAAAGACTGGGGGACGTACTTATCGTAGGATTGAATTCGGACAGCTCGGTAAAACGTCTGAAAGGGGAATCGCGCCCCATCAATGATGAAAACGCCCGCTCCACAGTCCTGGCAGCCTTGGAAGCAGTGGACTACGTAGTGATTTTTACGGAAGACACCCCTCTGAATCTCATCAAGACAGTTGCACCGGACGTGTTGGTAAAAGGTGGCGACTATGCCATAGAAAACATTGTAGGCAGGGAGTACGCCCAAGAAACAGTAACTATCCCTTTCGTAGACGGTTATTCCACTACAAAGACGATAGGCGCCATCAACCAAGAGAAGCAATAATCTTTTCAGCGACTTGTTGGGGGGTAATATCCACCATACACTTCTGATAAACAGCCACTTGCATTTACCCCGTCCGTCTTTGGTGCACGGACGGCAAGGCAGGGCTGTTTCGAGTATTTCCACCGTAGGTCCCGTAGGGAAACCGAAGGCTGTAGGCCCCATCAAGGCAAAAGCAGGAACACGGAACAAATCAGCGGCATGCATAAAACCCGTATCAGCGCTGATTACCAGATTGGAACGCAACACTATGTAAGAAGACTCCATCAATGAGGTTTGTCCCGCAAGGTTAACTACCCGTTCCGGTGCAGCACTTCTGATTTCCTCACAGAAAGTATCCTTCGGACCAGCCAGAATAACAAATCTAGACTCAGGAAGAAGGGCAACCAATTCTTTCCAATAGGAAACGGGCCAGCGTTTCATTTCCCAGTTGGCAGACGGCACCAGCGTAATCATATCTTTGGTTACAAAGTTCTCATACTTGCTACGTATTTGCATCGGGAAATGCCAGTCGTGATAGTTGTCCGGAAAATGCGTAATTCCCCATTTCTTCAATGGTTTCTGAAAAGACACCATCCCCCTGAAAGGCTTGTCGAAATGGTTGATTCCCAGTTTGAACAACAAAAAGCGTTTGCCTCTCTCTTTGCTCCGCAGAGCAACGTAAGGTTTCACAAAAGGCAATGGAGACACTATCAGCTTCAATATGTTGGAACGGATATTACTATGAGCGTCATAAATGTAGTCGAAATGCTCTTTTCTCAAATCAGCCGCCATTTTCAACAACCCGGCAAGTCCGGTCTCCTTGTCAAACGCCCAGATTTTATCAATCCTGCCATCCATCGACAAGGTCCCCACCATATCTTTCCGGGTAATCCAATGAATTTCCACATCTGCAAACCGTTCACGTATTCCACCGATAATTCCCATACACTGGATAATATCCCCTATCGAACTGAAACGGATAATTAAGAATTTGGTCATAACAAATTTATTAGAATTGCTGATTCGGCACAAAAGTAATAACTTAATTCAAGTTTCGCAAATAGCGATATAGGCTAATCATACAATATAGAACATCAGCCTACACAAAACACAAACATAAAAATTCAATCCAAGTCCAAACTATTGTCTACAAGAAATCTAGAGGTATTATATATCACTCATAAAACAGTATATTTCACACCAATATTGTTTTTGCATATTATAAAATATAAATGTTTTCAAGTAATTATAATCAAAAACTCCATTTATATAAATATCTTTGTACTTATTTTCTCAATTAGCAAAAGATGACAGCTATAAAATCTCAAAACAGATTATTTTCAATCGTTATACCTACATGGAATAACCTTGCTTTCCTAAAACTATGCATACAAAGTATCCAAAGAAACTCTTACTACAATCACCAAATCATTGTACACGTAAACGATGGAAGTGACGGAACCTTAGAGTGGATAAAAAAAGCAGGTATTGATTACACACATTCTGAGCAGAATATCGGAGTATGTTTTGCTATGAATATGATGCGCACTAAAGTCAAAACTGATTATATTCTATTTTTGAATGATGATATGTATGTACTCCCTTTTTGGGACAAGGTTCTCTATGACGAAATAGAAAAACTGTCTGACAATTATTTCTTTCTTTCAGCTACATCAATACAACCACATACACAAAGCGCATCAACCATCTTAGCCAATTATGGAGACAGTATCGAAACTTTTCAAGAAGATAAATTACTGAAAGAATACATGAACTACAAAATAAACGACTGGATGGGAGCTACCATTCCTCCCAATATCGTACACCGGGACATTTGGGATTTAGTAGGCGGTTATAGTATAGAATACTCACCCGGAATGTACAGCGACCCAGATTTCACCGCAAAATTATATATGTGTGGAGTCAGATTCATGAAAGGGCTACAAGCCAGTCGCATCTATCATTTTGAAACAAAATCAACTACCCGCATACGCAAGAATTGTGGTCAAATGCAATTTCTATTAAAATGGGGCATGACTTCATCCACATTCCGCAAAGTTTTCACTTACAAAGGAAAAGATTTCAAATCCCAAAAGATAGGAACTTTCAAAACAGGAAATAGATTCAAAATAAGCCTAATACGCGGCCGCCTAAAAGCCATATTTTATTTATTAACCAAAGATTTCGGTCCCTTATGGAAATTTTGGAAAAAAACATTTGTCTAACATTTCCCTAAAAGAGCAAAATTATAAAATAGAATTGGAACTTTCTTGTGAAGAATAGGGCTTATCCAAATCCAAATAGTGGAAATTATGCTGTCTCTGCCCGCTTTGTTTCGGTATAACCATGTAGTCTCCATATTTTCGGGTCAGATAGGCGTCATAATCTTGTACTCCCCACACTGTTTCGCCCTCAAACGAAACGGGAGTCGGAGCTCCCAGCTCTGCCTTGGGCATAATACCGCGCATACCGTCGTCATAATCACAGACTAAAGAAGACTTGTCAAAGTCATAGGTGGTCATCACATTTCTGATACTCCTCTGTACGCCGGCAGTAGTAAAAAGTCTCCGGCACAGCAGCGGCAACCATGAGCCGGGACCTTTTCCATGTTTATAAGGGTCGCGGTAGATAAAATAGAGCACCCGCTTGTAAAATTCATACCGAGCAAAATGAATCCTCTGTTTCAGGTTGCTTTGCGGTACACCATCCAATGGAAATACGTCCAAGTAGATACCTCCCAAGTATTTCAAATGCATACGCTCGATAAGAGTCGTATCCGCATCTTGTATCTTGGCAAAAGGTAATGGATAATTCGGATCATTTTCTGCGCAGACAGCCTCATAAGGCTTGGGAAGCCATTCCTTGGAATGAGACATCAACAAATCATAATCAGCCCTCGGCATACCGATATCCAAATCATCGTCCCAAGGGATAAATCCCTTATGACGGACTGCACCAAGCATAGTACCGGCCATTATATAATAGCGCAAACCATGTTCTTTACAAACTTTATCCACAGCAAGCAATATCTTCAAAATACGAAGCTGCAAAGGACGTATATCATAATCTGCCATAAAAATCAGCCCATTAATTAATAAAGTTGTGAAGGAATCAACCGCTGTGCTTGTTCAAAGTCATTCACCGTATCAAGCTCCACAGAAAAATATTCGGTAGTGTCAAGCGCATAGAAAGAGTCCTTGCGGTATGAGACGCTCAAAAGCACGTTCATAGAAGATATTATCCAAACCTTCTTTGGTAATCATAACCTCCAATTCCCGGAAAAGCGCTTCTGTATAAGCGGCAGACATCTTCTCGATGCCAATAGACTCGCCAATAGCTCGGGATATGGAGCACGTCTTACTGATTTCCAACACCTTGCCATCATTGTCCGCTATTACCTTGATTTCCTCTTCCCCCAATGTATGATGGTTCAGAGCCAACGCATCCGCTTGACCATATCCAAGCAACTTGGCTACAATCTGCGGGTCAAAAAGGATATCGCTGTCCAGCAACAGAATGTCCTCTTTATCTACATAAGGCCGTGTAAGCCATAAAGAGTAGATATTATTGGTAGAAGCATATTTCTCATTATAGATAAACGTAACCTCCAATGCCGGATAATGAGCTTCCAGAAAGTTCACAATCTGCTGCTGTCTATAACCGGTGACAATGACAAACTCCCGAAAGCCATTCTGCAGCAATGCATCAAAGGCTCTTTGCAGCAAACAACGCTCTCCAACTTTCAACAGACATTTTGGAGTGGTATCAGTCAACGGACGCAAACGCGAAGCTATCCCTGCAGCCAATATAACCGCTTTCATTGTAATGCAATTTTTTTAATGGTGTCAATGACAATACGGTTCTGTTCAGGACGCCCCAAGGTAATACGCAAATGGGTATTGATGTCTGGTTCATTCATGAACTTCACCTTATAATCCTCGTCGGCAAAAGCTTTCTGTAAGCGTTCTTTCAAGACAATCGGATATTTTATAAGGACAAAGTTCGCCACCGACTCATATACCTTGAAACCAGGCAACGTCCCTATCTCCGCTTCAAAGCAGGCGCGACTCTCATTCATCAGCCGTGCTATATTCCGGTAATGCGCATCCGATTTCAGTGCGGCAATAGCAATATCCTCAGAGATACGGTTATAACCCAGATATTTGTTGCTGTATTTGCCAAAGTTGGCCAACTCCTTACTCATAAACCCAAAACCCATGCGCAATCCGGGCAATCCGTAGAACTTGGAAAGCGTGCGTGAAATAATCAGGTTGGGATATTTATCAACCAGCATCTTAATATAGTCCGTATCAGTAGATACGAAAGAGGCATAGGCTTCGTCCACCAAAACGATGGTTGTTACGGGCAACTCAGCCAACAAAGCGTCCAATTCTGCAGGGGTCAGACCGTTACCGGTGGGATTATTGGGCGAAGCGATTAATAAGACCTTGGGATTCTCACGCTGTACCATCTCTTTCATGGCAGCGAAATCATATTTAAAGGTATTGCCATCCTCATACAATGGATACTGCAACGTATGCCCGTCCACTTCATCAGCAATGGATTTATAGTACCACCACGAGAATTTAGGAATGAGCATCGTCTTGTTCCCATCCTCTTGGGTCAGGAAATAGTGGACTGCTTGTTTCAATATATCTTCTCCACCATAACCCAACAGTACCTGCGGTTCATCAATTCCGTAAGATTCAGATAGATAAACAGACAGAATACTCTTCTTGCCTTCGTCGTAGATACGGGTATAGAAACAGAGTTTGTTTATATCAAAATTCTTCAGAGCCTCCACCACCTCTTGCGAAGGTGCGTAGTTAAACTCATTGCGGTCCAAATAATTCATATCTTAGGTTTCTTTTGTTAATACTTTCCGATAACACTCCATCGTCTCACGCGCCATCTGCTCCTCCGTGAAACGCTGTGCCCACTTCAGCCCCTCCTCAATCATGGTGGCACGCAAAGAAGGCTCTTGTGTACGGGCAATCGCCGCTGCCAATCCCTCCACATCGTGGGGACTCACATACAATGAATGCTCCCCCCCCGCTTCTTCAAGACAAGAGCCGGTTGCTGCAACCACCGGAATGCCGGAATGCAAAGCCTCAAGAATAGGGATGCCAAAACCTTCGTAAACGGATGGGTATACAAAGTCTCGGCCGACTGATAAATGGCAGGTAAATCGTCCGAAGGGATACCATGCAGAAAATGTACTCTGTCTTGCAATCCGGCTTTTGTCATAAACTCTTTCAGCTGATGGATATAGGCTGTGGGTCTCCCTACCAGAACAAAATGCAGTTCATCGGGCAGATACTCCAAAGCCTTCACAATGGCCAGCGCATTTTTACGCTCCTCAATGGTGCCCACCGACAAGATATAGCGTTCGGGCAACCGATAACTCCGCATCACCTCCTTGCGCTTATCCTTACCGACACGACAGGCATACAGAGAACTACACCCTTGGTAAATAACGGAAATTTTATCCGCAGGAATTCCATAATAATGTATGATGTCACGCTTGGTACACTCACTCACAGCAATGATGTGGTCTGCATGCTTGCATGCATAGCGGCATTTGTAGTTATAAATCAAGCGGTCGACCAACGAAAAACAATGTGAAAGTCTCAGGAAAATAAGGCGTGAACAGTCACCACACTCTTTACTTCCCGTACCCGATGGATGGTCAGGGGAAGTTCGTTACTCAATCCGTGGAACAGCTGTATGTTGTCCCGTTTCAAAGTCCTGCGTATACCTCCCACGCGCCACAACGAAGTCATTCCTCTCCAGAGCCAATAAGATGGATAATGTACCGATACCGTTCCCCGGCTTTCGGCCACCATCGACGAGAGTTGCTGATTTTCACGGTGTACCGGAGCATACAACCAATACTCGTTTTCCGGAGCAAAGGCTGACAATGACTGCACCACATACCGGCTGTAATTGCCCAATCCCGTAAAATTCTGCACAGCCCGTTTTCCGTCGTATCCTATTCTCATCTCTAAAAAGTTTCAGCTGCAAATGTACAAGATAATCCTCATATAGCAGTCTATTTCGCTTTCCTTTTTTGACAAAAACACAAATTCACCTATAAAACATAAGATAGAGATGAGCAATCACTTGCTGTCTGTTACAAAAACCAAGTACGGAATCGGGCACATCCCCATTGTTCAATCCGTACTGGCCCATTGTTTTATCCTTCAAACACCTTATCTCCTTCCCGAAAACTACTTTATTCATCATCGGCCCACTGTTATGAACCAATTCAACCACACTAGTGAGCTATTTAGTTCACTCAAGTGAACATTACGGCTCACTAACGTGGGCTGCTGAAGAATCCAAAAGTAAAACGAAAGAATGAAAAGGATGCAACAGAAGAAAGAAGGATGCGGAACGGAAGAAAACACGGGTGAGAGCAAAATTTACCCTCACCCTTTTCGATTGCTCTCACCCACCCCTGCAATGCCGATGAATAGGGAAGTTGAAGAAAAGAGTGAGAGCGGTGAGGGCAGAAATGCAAACTTAAAAACGGAAAGAATCAAATTATTTTCCGGGCATTACTTAGCCACTTTGGCGGATTAGTCGTATCTTCGCACGATGGAAAATCGTCGAAAAGAACAGCAGCATTATGAGAGTCATTGTTGACAACAAGATACCTTTTATTAAGGAAGCCATCGAAAAAATAGCCGACAGCGTGATTTATACTCCTGGCAGAGACTTCACTCCGGAGTTGGTAAAAGATGCCGATGCACTGATTATACGTACCCGCACTCACTGCAACAAGGAATTGCTGGAAGGCAGTAAAGTCCGCTTCATTGCTACCGCCACCATAGGCTTCGACCATATAGATACGGAATATTGCCGTGAAGCAGGCATCGCTTGGACCAATGCCCCCGGATGCAATTCAGCATCCGTAGCCCAATACGTGCAATCAGCCTTACTATTATTGCAACAACTCAAAGGAGTACAACTGTCCGAATTGACATTAGGCATCATCGGCGTAGGCAATGTGGGTAGCAAAATAGCCCAAGTAGGGCAAGAACTAGGCATGCGTGTCCTGAAGAATGACCTGCCCCGGCAAGACAAGGAAGGAGAGAGCGATTTCAGTTCCTTGCAAGCACTCGCAGCAGAATGTGATATCCTCACCTTCCACGTACCTTTATATAAGGAAGGGCCATACAAAACATTCCATTTGGCAGACCATACTTTCTTCCGGTCATTAAAACGCTGTCCCGTCATTATCAATACCTCACGTGGAGAGGTGATTGAAACCAATGCGCTCCTGAATGCCTTAGAAGACGGACTGATTTCCGATGCCATCATTGATGTATGGGAGAATGAGCCTGATATCAATCTTACCTTATTAAATAGAGTGTTCCTTGGAACTTCCCATATAGCCGGTTATTCAGCCGACGGAAAAGCCAATGCCACCCGTATGTCTCTGGATGCCCTTTGCCGTTTCTTTCACATCAAAGCCGACTACCGCATCGCTCCCCCCCAACCCCGGAACCCGATTATTACCGCCGGCAACCTGGCAGAAGCATATCTACAAATGTATGACCCGAGAAGGGACAGCGAAGCACTGAAAACACATCCCGAACAATTTGAAAAATTGCGGGGAGACTACCCGCTACGAAGAGAAAAAGATGCTTACACTTATATCCCAAAGTAGCACATACATTTAGAAATACAGCCCGATAATACAAAAGACGTCACTATATAAGCTCCTCACGCCTTTACTATCAATGCCGAATCAGAGGAAACTATAGGCAAAACATTACAATATCAATGCAAAAAATACAGTTAGAGAAATCACTCAGTGAAGGATTTATTTTTTATGCAATTTCAACTCTGACGATTGCCATACAATTTCTGTTTTATCTGATTCACAGTCCCCGGCTCGCCATGATGGACGTGGGAGGCTGGATGTTTTATATAACGGCCGCTTGCTCACATGCCGCCTTGTGGGCACTTATTCCTTATATCGTATCCTTAATCGTAGCCATTACCGTCCGGCGCCATCAAGCCGCCGCCATCACACACATTATTCTTGTATCATTACTCAATATACTTGCTTACATAGACGGCAGTGTGTACAGTCTTTACAAGTTCCATATCAATGGTTTTGTACTGAATCTCCTGGTTGGAGAGGGCAACAGTGAGATTTTCACATTCAGCTTCTGGCTTTATCTGAAGATTGCAGGAGTATTAGTGGGTATATTTGCCGCCAATACTTTGCTAAGAATACTTGCAGGCCATTGTTATACCCGCTTTCACCGCTGTGGCTTCCGTCCTGTACTTGCCACTCTGATTTTGTTTGCACTATTCTCTAACTTTTATCATGCCTATGCCGCTGTAGCGCAAAAGACTTCAGTGATTCGCAGCGCCCCCTGCCTGCCCTATTACTTCCCGCTTACGGCAACCCGCCTGATGATGAAGTTAGGAGTGGTCTCATCCAAGGATGTCATTAAAATGAACTTCAACAACAAAAAGCAGTCTGCTGACCTCAACTATCCGATAGATTCTTTGAAATACGAAGTCCATTCCAACCCCAAGAATGTAGTGCTGATAGCCATAGACTCATGGAACTACCGCGCCTTTAACCAGGACATTACACCTCATATCAGCCACTTTGCCGACAGTTGCAGCAGATTCACCTCCCATCTAAGCAGCAGCAATGGCACACGTGGAAGTATCTTCGGGCTTTTCTTCAGTCTCTCATCCATCTACTGGACTGATTTTGAGGTATCGGGCATACAGCCCCTGCTCATAGAAGAACTATTGAAGCAGAATTATCAGATAGGTATTTATCCCAGTGCTACAATCGTCAACCCGCCATTTGCCAAAATACTTTTCTCAAAGGTACCCGACTTGCGTACCCATACCGAAGGAAAAACCGTTTATGACCGCGACTGCCGTATTACAGCAGATTATCTGCAAGCACTCGATACGCTGGGCAGCGGTACAAAACCTTTCTTTTCCTTTCTCTTCTATGATTTGGCACACGGATATGAAGTGCCGAAGGACAAGCTTTATCGTTTCCAACCGTCCTGGGAGTTCGCCGACTATATGAAACTGAACAACGACATAGACCCTACTCCTTTCCTGAACCTCTACTACAACTGCGTGGCAGAAGCCGACTCACTGGTGGGATGCGTCCTCCACAAACTTGAAGAAAAGAAACTGCTAGACAATACCCTGGTCATCATTACCGGAGACCATGGACAAGAATTCAATGAGAATCATAAAAATTATTGGGGCCACGGCAGTAATTATTCACCGGTACAAACACATATCCCCTTCCTATTATATGAACCGGGAGAACAGCCACATACCTACCATCACCGTACCACGCACTATGATTTTGCACCAACCCTAATGAATAAAGTGCTGGGTGTAACCAATCCGCCTTCCGATTACAGTATGGGGCATTTAATAACCGATACTTGTCCACGGAACTGGCATATCGTGGGCGACAATCTCAATTATGCCTTTATCGTAGAAAATCATACTATTCTGGAAAAACACCCTTCCGGATATATAGAAATCAGCGACAGTGCATTGAATCCCCTGGAAAACTACAAGATAGACAACCGTAAGCTGAACGAGGCCATCCTCTCCCTTAACCGATTCTATAAATAACTGGGAGAGAGGCCTTCCACCAACTCCTCTATCACCTTCGGATAGTATTCATACTCCAGCCGGTGGATGCGTTGCGCCAGCTCCTCCGGCGTATCGCCCGGCAATACGGGGCATTTCTGCTGGCAGATAATGCCGCCTTCGTCATAATGCTCATTCGTATAATGGATGGTAATACCGCTTTCCTTTTCGCCGGAAGCAATCACTGCCTCGTGCACACGGTCGCCGTACATTCCCTTTCCACCGAACTTGGGCAGCAACGAAGGATGTATATTTATCATTTTATTGGGATAAGCATGCAGAATATTGTCCGGCACACGTGCCAGGAATCCTGCCAATACCACAAAATCAATATCATGCTCTCGAAGCGTCGACAAAACAAGCTCTCCACTTTCCCAATCGCTCTTGGCAAACCAGACACAAGGCACTCCCAGCCCCTTGGCACGCTCTAAAACAAACGCATTCTGCCGGTTAGTCAAAACCAGAGCCACACGTGCCGAACCTTTTTCCCGGAAATAACGGATGATATTCTCGGCATTCGTACCACTTCCCGACGCTAAAACTGCGATATTTTTTCCCATAATCCCTCCAATTACTGCACAAAACCGTGAAAAATGTGCAAAAAGGTGCATTTA